>OFTX01000029.1_pt1 | contig 85334 bp, 72 predicted proteins | sample 1775051 | NCBI WGS metagenome assembly OFTX01 (sample SAMN08195772, study PRJEB24354) | sludge metagenome | isolation source: sludge from phenol fed wastewater aerobic bioreactor A | place: India: Nagpur | collected 2016-09-15 | reverse complement strand
GGTGCGCCTTAACAAGCAATGGAGTGCCGCGGACGGCCCCCGATCCGATCCACCGCTGAGGTGAGAACCGGGGACGGCGGAAATTGAACAACTCGACTTGATTTACCGCTGAGGTGAGAACCGGGGAGGGCGGAAATTGAACGACTTGACTTGATTTACCACTGAGGTGCGAACCGGGGAGGGCGGGGCCATCACGACTCGATACCCATCGACCACCGGGATCGGCGCCGGAAGGCACGCAGTGCGCCTCCCGGACGGTCACTCAACCGTGCGCGCCTTTGTCGTCCGGCGGCGAGTCGGATGTCGGCGCCGCCAGGATCACGCCGGGTCGCACCGGAAGGTCCGGCCGAATCCCCAGTAGTGGCAACGCCTGCGACGCAATCTCCGCAAACGCCGGCCCGGCTGCCTGTCCGCCAAAGTGTTGCGATGCCTTTGGTTCGTCGACCGACACCGCAATCACCAGGCGCGGCGCCGACAAGGGCGCAATCCCGACGAACGATGCGCGGTATTTCGAATGGTCGTAACCATGGGCGCCGGCCTTGTAGGCCGTCCCGGTCTTGCCGCCAATGCTGTACCCCGCCACCTGCGCCGTGGTGGCGGTGCCGCCGGTGTCGACCACGCCCGCCAGCATCTTGCGCATCTCGGCGGCCGTGCGGGCGTCGATCACGCGCACGCCCTCGGGCTGCACCGGTGTATCGGGCTTGATGATCGAGATGGGAACGAGCACGCCGTCGTTGGCGAAGATGGTGTACGCGCGCGCCAATTGGAAGAGAGACGCGGAAATGCCATAGCCGTACGCCATCGTGGCCTGTTCGATCCGACGCCATGATTTGTACGGACGCAACCGGCCCGACACGGCCCCCGGAAACCCCAGCTTCGGCTGCTGACCCAGGCCGATTTCGGTGAACATGTCCCACATCTCCTCGGCCCGCAGCATGGTCGACACTTTGGTCATGCCGATGTTGCTGGACTTCTGGATCACGCCCGCGGCCGTCAGCACACCGTTCGCACTGTCGTCGCTGATGGTCGCCCCCTCGAAGACGTAACGCCCCGGCCCCGTGTCGATCAGGGTCGACGGCGTGAGGCGATGCAGATCGAGCGCCAGCGCCATGGTGAAGGGCTTGAGAATGGAGCCGGGCTCGAAGACGTCGGTGAACACGCGGTTGCGCAACTGCTCGCCGGTGAGATGCTCGCGGTCGTTGGGGTTGTAGGTCGGCAAGTTGGCCAGCGCCAGCACCTGCCCCGACTTGGCATCGATCACCACCGCCATCGCGGCCTTCGCGCCGGTGCGGTCCAGCGCATTCTTGAGTGCCTCGTACGCGATGTACTGCACCCGGGTGTCGAGCGTCAGGCGGATGTCCTTGCCATCGCGCGGCGGGCTGGAGTCGTCGAGATCCTGGATGGTTCGGCCGATACGGTCTTTGATGACGCGCCGAACCCCGGCAGTGCCTTCGAGCAACGACTCTTCGCCCAGCTCCATGCCTTCCTGGCCCTTGTCCTCGACGTTGGTGAAGCCCACGACGTGCGCCGCCACTTCGCCTTCGGGATAGAAGCGCTTGTATTCGCTGCTTTCGTAGACGCCCGGGATGCCCAGCGCTTCGACCTGCTTGCCGATCTCGGGCGAGACCTGACGCTTCACGTAGACGAACTTCTTCTCGCCGATGAGTTTGGTGCGCAACTCCTTGGGCGGAATGTCGAGCAACTTGCTTGCCTTGCGGATGTCGCTGTCGGACAGGTCGTCCGGCACTTCGGCGGGCACCGCCCAGACAGTGCGCATCGGCAGGCTGGTTGCCAGCACGCGTCCGTCGCGATCTTCGATCTTGCCGCGCACGGCGGGCATCACGATGGTGTGCTCGTAGCGCTTTTCGCCCTGCGCGATGTAGAACCCGTTGCCCGGGCCGGCAATCCAGAACGCCCGCACGACCAAACCAATGAACGCCAGGGTGATGCCGATGACGACGAGTTTGGAGCGCCACAGCGATGTGCGCGATTGCAATACCGGACTGGAGGCGAACGTGACGTCCTTGGGCTGGCGATTCTTTTGCATGGCGCTCGCGGGGCGTTGAGAGGCGTGAACAGCACTGAGCCGGTGGCAAACCCTGGCTCGAATTCTAGGCGAGATAGCGTAGCACGCAAGTGACTGTTGCAATAGCGCAAAAGCCCCGTCGGACGGGGCTTTCAGGGTATATTTCGATGCGGATGCGCGGCATTTCCATCAGGGTCTCGACAGGTGAAACCGAGCATGCTTTTTCGCGATGGATTTTTGCCCGGAGCGATACGTCGTCGCGCACCCCGCTTCTGGTTTGCCATCGGCTGCCGCCGCCTATTTTTCCGCCCCGAACCGCACGTCGCCATACCAGGCATGTGCACTCGCGTGGGTGTTGTCGCTGTCGGTGAAAACGCCGTAACCCAGCAGCCTGCCCGGCTTCTCCCTGAACACCCGCTCGTAATCGGCCGCGAGGTTTCGGCTGAACGTCTGCCACTTGCCGAGCGACGCATCGCCTCCCGCCACCACGAGCATCTGCACCCGGTCGGTGTGCGGGTTCTGGATGACGCCGCCCGGCACGGCGTCGTTGGACCAGATGTACATGAGCGTGGCGTATGGCAGGTCTTCGCCGCCCGCCTTGGCCAATGTCATCGTCGCGCGATCGCCGAACGGCAGCTTCGACTTGTCGCCATCGAAGAAGAACACGAGCCGCGCCGGTGAATCTTCCTTGTCGGCCACACGGTTGTCCGCGCCCGGGATGGCGTTGTCGACTTTCCAGCGCCATGTCACGACAGGTGTCGCGCCCAGGTCGATCCGGTCGCCCTTGGCCATGAGCGCCGAGGCGGAATCGGCGGCGTTCGCTTCGATGACGTTGCTCCGACCATCGGCGACGACGGTGTACGTCGTCAGCTTCTTGCCGCTCACGACCGGCAGGTTCTGCCAGCCGGCGAGCGAGGTGCTGCCGGGCGCCGCCCGCGAAAACGCGACGGCGGCGACGGCCGGGGGCGGCGGCGCGGCGGCGTCGGCCGCGAACACCGGGTCAACGGGCCCGAGTCCGGCGATCAGGCAGGCCGCCGCGCCAAGCACGCGTAGCGGTGGAACATTCGGGGAACGCACTGAGCGAAGCGGCGAAACGATGCGAGGCATGGTGAGCGACTCCGGCGTTTGCGACGTTTGTGACGTTTTTGACGTTTTACCCTCGAAACGCGGCGCCCGACCGCGCGGGCTCAGCGCTGCTGCATGGCCACACGCAGGCCGAGGCCGATGAAGAGGCTGCCGATGATCTTGCCCTGCCAGCGCAGCAGCCACGTGAAGCGCTTCACGAATCTGCCCAGTGGACGCACCGACAAGGCGATCGCGGCGGTATACAGCGCGCTCATGGCGACGAATACCATGCCGAGCACCAGGAATTGCAGGAAGACGTTGCCCTCGTGCGCATGCACGAACTGCGGCATGAACGCGAGAAATAAGAGCGCCGTCTTGGGATTGAGCACTTCGGTCGCCACGGCCTGCACGAAGGCGCGTCCCGGCGATACGCGAGGGGCCGCCGGCAATTGCGGGTCGCTCGGAGGCTCGCGCAACGCCTTGATGCCCAGATAGATCAGGTACGCCGCCCCCACGTATTTGACGACATCGAATGCCAACGCGGAGGTCATCAGCACGGCCGACAATCCGACAGCCGCGCACAAGGTGTGCACGAGATCGCCCAACGCGATTCCCACACCGGTCATGACCCCCGCCCGTCGCCCACCCTGCACGGTGCGCGTGATGGTCAGCAGTACGGCCGGTCCGGGAATCAGAAACAGCCCGAGAACGACAACGACGAACGTGGCAAGCGTGGCTAGGGTCGGCATGGGGCCTCCGGTGAGATCGATGGCGATGCAATGACGACATCATCCCAGATTCCGCGTGGATTCGCCCGAAAGCGATACGGGCGAATCCGGAAGCACGCCGCAGGCACTGCGCCGACGATGCTCGCCTCATTCATCGAACGGAGACATGCGATATGCCAATGACTTGCGCCGGCCCCGCCATCAACCCCACCGTTCCCCCCGCGAACACGTTCCTTCAGCTTGGCATGCGCGTGGTGACGTGCGTTCGGGATGGGTTTCGCGATGATTTCGCAGGCATGACCGCCTGCCTTCGCGAGAGCGGATGGCGGTGTTTGCTCGACGAGGCGTGGCACAACGCGAGCGAACGCTTTCGGGTTCGCGGTGTGACGCTGCCCGAGGCAGCCGATGTCGCCTTCGCCTGCGCCGCCAGCATACTTGCGATCGGCGCGACCTGCCGGTATCTGTGGCCTGAACTCCGGGCACTGGAGCGGGCGATCGCCGAGGGGGACGGCGCGCGGCACGAATGGGCGTTGCAAACTGACGCGCAATTGCGCCGCCGGACGCTGGCCGACGTCACGGTCATGCGCCAGTGCATGGCAGCGTTCGAAGCGACCGAAGCCGATGCTAATGCTGCCAATACCACCACTACCACCAATGCGGGCGTTTCCGCGCGCGATCACGATCGCATGTCGCCGACGTCGCGCCGTAGGCTGGCCGAGATGCGCATTTCGGAAGCTCTGGTGCTGCATGTCGCAGACGCGCCGCAATCCAGCCTGGCGCAAAGCGACCGCGTCGCGGGCCTCTGCCAGTTGCTGGCACACGGGCTCGGCTTTCGACTGCCCGCGGCGCGGCTGCGGACGCTGCACGTGAGCGACGCGCGCCCTTCCCTGATTCGCTTCGACGAGGCTTTCGCCCTGTTGCGCGAACGTCTCGAGCCGGATTGGCGACGCGACACCCCGGGCGCGCCGACGTTTTGTGTGCACCCGATCGATGTCCAGCTCTTCGATCCCGCGGAGACGACCGACGATCTGTGCGCGGACGTTCGCGACGCGCGTCGGCTTCTCACGCACCCGGAAGCGTTGCGCCGCGTGCGCTCGCGCGTTGTCGCGCTGATCGCCGCGAGCGTACGTGAAGACTGCGGGGGGACAGGAGACTGGCGGGCGCTCGCCGAGCGCGCATTACGCACCGCCGCGCAATTGGGCATGACGTGCGGGCGGGTGCTCGGCGTGCTGGGCATTGCCACGCGCTCTGGCGTGAGCGCTCGCGCCGCATGGCGGTGGAGCGACGAGGTCCCGATGGCGCCAGGCAGGCACCCCGCGCCAGCCATCGAGGCGGACGTTGCGCAGTGGGTTGCCCGCACCATGCTGCTCGCGGGCAAGACCGCATGCCCGCCACGCCTCGCGGCGCTGGCACGCGGCGATACGCCGGCGTCGCTGGTGATCGGCTCGGCCGCATGGACCGATCTGGTCGATGGCATCGCGGTGCTGGGACGCGAGCACTGGCGCGTGGCGTACGCGCAGGTGTGTGGGGTCGGCCGGGCCTGAACCCGCCCGGTCGCGCGTCTGGCGCGTCTACAGGTAGGCGCCGCCCAACAACCCTGCGACGCTGCCTGCCGCGAGCCACCAAAGCGGGTGCACACGCGTGCGAATCGCCAGCACCGCCACGCTTGCCGTGATGCCGGCGAGCAGCCATGAGGTGGCCGATGCCTGTGCGATCAAGGCGGCGCTCGCGGCCACGAGCCCGGCGGTCATGGGCACCAGACCGGCCTGAACGATGCGTCGCCACGGCCGGTCCTTGAACCGCTCCCACAAGTGCAGGACACCGACGGTGATGAGCGACGAGGGGCCGAATTTTGCAATGGAGGTGACCAGCATGCCTTGCCAGCCGGCCACGTGCCAGCCAACCAGCGTCACGATCATGAGGTTCGGGCCCGGCGCGGCCTGTCCCAGGGCGAATAGCGCGCTGAACGCTTCCGAGGTCATCCAGTGATGCACGTCGACGACTTGCCGCTCCATCTCCGGCAGGATGGTGTTGCCGCCGCCGAAGGCCAGTACCGACAGCTGGGTGAAGATGACGGCCAGCGAAATGAGGGTGCCGGTCACTGCGACACCCGCCATGTGGCATAGATCGAAATCGGCGTCATCACGGCCATGGTCAGCACCAACGGTACACGCAGCACGGCAATGGCGATGAAGCACGCGAGCGCCACTGCGCCGAGCACCATCGATTTGCGCAGCGGCCACGACACCTTCCAGGCCATCTGAATCAACAGGCCGGCCGCCGCCGCCGCGAGCCCGGCAAACAGATGCTTGACGTGCGGATCGTTCTGAAAGTGCTGGTAGATCATGCCGAGCAGGATCACCACGGCCGACGGTGCCGCGATGAGCCCCAGGATCGACGCGAGCGCGCCGCGCCAGCCGTGAAAGCGCATGCCCAGCGCGACGGACAGGTTGATGATGTTGCCGCCGGGCAGAAACTGGCAGAGCCCGAGCAGATCGGTGAACTCGGCAGGCGTGAGCCATCGGTGCTTCTCGACGACCATGCGCCGCGCGAGCGGCAACGCACCGCCGAATGCGGTCATGCCAAGGCCGAGAAAGCCGAGGAACAGCGCGCGGACGCTCGGCGCGGGGCGGGTGTCGCCCGGCATCGCGACGGACGTTGTCGACGGCATGGAAGCGGGGGGGCAAGAGGCCGCCGGGACACGCGTCGTGGAACCGACGTCGGCAGCGGAGGGAGGAGGGGCCGGAATACACATGGCGGGTTCATTCTGAAAACGTGACTGCTTTGGGGGCCGCCCGGCCCTGGGCGCCATCGAGACAGCGATGCATGGGCCGCGCGGGACCCCTTGAGCGTAGGCGGATTCCGCTATATTGTCCAATATATGGAAGTGACTTGAATTATATCGAATCAATATGGCAAACATCGACGTACGTCTGTTGCGCTACTTCATTGCGGTAGCCGAAACCGGGCACATGACGCGGGCGGCCGAGCGGCTGGGCATCGGCCAGCCGCCGCTTTCGCAGCAGATCCGGGTGCTCGAGACGCAATTGGGCGTCACGCTGTTCGAGCGGCTGCCGCGCGGGATGGCGCTGACCGACGCCGGACAGGCCTTTCTTGCCGACGCGTACGAAGTCGTGCGCAAACTCGACCAGGCGGTCGACGACGTACGTCGCGTGGCGGCGGGGGTGAAGGGGCGGCTCTCGGTGGGCTTCACGAGTTCGGCGGCGTTGCATCCGTTCGTGCCGACGGTGATCCGGGCGTTCCGCGCCGACGCGCCGTCCGTTTCCCTGATGCTCGACGAAGCGAGCACGAGCGAGCTGCTCGACAGCCTGCGCGACGGCCAGCTCGACGTGGCCTTCATTCGTCAGCCGCAGGGCGATACGGGGCAGATCACGTTTGTGCCGGTACTCGAAGAGCCGATGGTGCTCGCCGCACCGTCGGCGCATCCGTTGGCCCTCACGGGGCGCGCGGGCAAGGCGGTGGTCCCGATGACCGCCATCGCTGCCGAGAAGCTGATTCTTTACCGGCGACGCACGGGGCAGGGATTGTACGACGCGATCATCGCCGCATGCCACGGCGCGGGCTTCAGCCCGAACATCGAACAGGAGGCGCCGCGTTTGCTCACCACGCTCTCACTCGTGGCGGCAGGGCTCGGTGTGTCGGTGGTGCCCGCATCGCTCATGCGCATGCAGGTGGAGGGCATCGTGTACCGTCCGCTCGCGCCGCCGCCGCGCGCGCCCCTGTACTGCGCCTATCGCGAGGGCGTGCTGGCCGGCCCCACGGCGCGGCTGCTCGATCATGTCCACGTCGCGGCGCGCTCGGTCGCGCCGGAATAGGGCAGGCGGGGTCGACCGGGAGCGGCGGCCCGTCAGGCGGACGTGCCGCCCTTTTGCGCGAGCAGCGTTTCGATGTGGCCGTGCAGACCGACGTCGCTCCACTCGAGTTCGCCCATGCGCCAGAAGCGCGCATTGCCGGCGCGGTCGATGAGATACGTCGCCGGCAGTCCGATCGGACCGAAGCGCTTGTAGACGGCGCCGTCGATGTCGAGCAGCACGGTGCCGTCGATGGGGACTTTGTCGACGAACGGCTTCACGGTGGCCGGCGGTTCCTTGTAGTTGACGGCGACGAGCATCAGTCCGCGCTCGCGATACTGCCGCGCCACCGCTCCCATGGCCGGGATTTCCTCGCGACACGGCGCACACCACGTCGCCCAGAAGTTGAGGATGACCACTCGCCCGCGCCATGCCGACGAGGCATGCGTGGTGCCGTCGAGGGCCGGCAGCGAAAACGCCGGTGTGGCGCCGCGCCATGCCGAGAGCGTGCCGCCGGAGGTGCCGGCCAGCACGCTGTCGTCGACTTGCGCCGCGCCCTTGGACGGTCCTGCCGCCATGGTCGGCGCGCTCATGCCGCCGATCGCGCCGACGGCTCCGGCGGCGCCAATGGCGCCCATCGTGTGAAGGAAATGTCGGCGCTGCATGGCAAGGCGCTCCTTGGGACGTGATGTCGCGCCGCACGTTGCGCGGCGCGATCATTCTGGTGGCCGGTCGGTCGGCAGATCGACCGTTCGGCGTGAACGAAAGGCAAACGCCGCGGGTCAGGCGGTCAGCTCGCGCGCGCTCATGCGATAGCGGAACGTGTCCGGGTCAAGACTGTCGAGCCGGGCATTCGCCACTTCGCCGTTCGGATACATGAGGAACGGCACGGGCTCGCGGTTCGCTCGCGTGGCGCCCGGCAGCGCGATGTCCGCGCCGTGATTGAATGCGACCCAGTTCATTTCCCACTGACCAAAGAGCATGGCGCGGGCAGCGCGTACGCGCAGGTCGTCGAGCGGCAGGCCGCCGGGCACTTCCTCGAGCACGACCTTGCGCACGTCCGCCGGGTCCACTGGCACCCAGCCATAGCCGGCGGCATGGAATTCGGCGCGGCAATGCTGGGCCCGCGTCACGTCGCCGGCCTTGCCCAGGCTGTTGAAACCATGCTGCGAGGTGGCGACCCGCACGCCGTAGGCGTCGCGCGCCGGAATGCCCACCGAGCGCGCCAGCGCGGTGAACAACGCGTTGATGTCGGCGCATTTGCCCGCGAGATTGCCGGTGGTAAGCATGTAGCGCACGTCGCCCGTGCCGCAGCCGCGCACCGATCCTTCACGCCGACAGTTGTCCACGATCCACTCGTAGATGGCGCGCGCTTTCTCCACGTCGCCCTGTTGGCCGCGCGTGATTCTCTCGGCGGTCTCGCGCACGAGCCCATCCGTCGGCTGGAGCGTCGTGGGCTGCAGATACTGGCGCAGCACGGCCGGCGCTTCCTTCGGGGCATCGGCCGACGGCGGCTGCGACAAATCGACGCGCCTGTCGCGTGTGGCGAAGGTGTTGACCAGCGTGACGGTACGGGCCTGCGTCGCATCCGGCCAGGCGACCGCGAGCATCGGCACCCCCACGCCTGCCGCACCGCGCACCATGCGAAGTTCCGCCTTCGCGCCGGGCGCCTCCCAGCGGGTGCCGAGTGCCTGCTGGTAGCCGCCGCCGGGCGAAGTCGCCACGGGCAGCCAGACTCGCGCGGGGCCGCCGCCCGCGGCGGCGGCGGGCAGATCGACCTGCGTCGTCAGCTCGAACGTGCGCCAGCCGTCGGCGGCGTCGTGCGGCGAGGCGGCGCGCGGCGACGCGTGTGCCTGGACGGGCAGCAGCGAGCTGGTGAGAAGGGAGGCGGGCAGGGCGCAGGCGCCCAGAGAGAGAAAGCGGCGGCGTTGCATGGAGAGGTCCCCTAGGGTTCAGCGCTCACGGCGCATGTGAGAGGGTGCTACAAGGGCAAAGCTGCTCCATAATACGTCGAGATTCGATAAACGAACACCAACCACCATGACCGCAATCGATGCAACCCAAGCGGGCGCCACGCCGGCCGCTCCGCGCCTGACTTCGCTTTCGCACGGCGGCGGCTGCGGCTGCAAGATCGCGCCGGGCGTGCTGTCCGAACTCCTGGCCCGCAACGATACGCCGCTGCCCGCGCCTGCCGCGCTGCTCGTCGGCACGGAAACGTCGGACGATGCCGCGGTCTATCAGCTCAACGACGAGCAGGCCATCATCGCCACGACCGACTTTTTCATGCCGATCGTCGACGATCCGTACGACTTCGGCCGCATTGCCGCGACCAACGCGCTGTCCGACATCTACGCCATGGGCGGCAAGCCGATCTTTGCGCTGGCCATCGTCGGCATGCCGATCAACGTGCTGCCGCGCGAGACGATTCGCGACATTCTGCGCGGCGGCGAATCGATTTGCGCGGAAGCGGGCATTCCGATTGCCGGGGGACACAGCATCGATTCGGTGGAGCCGATCTACGGCCTGGCGGCACTCGGCGTGGTGCATCCGAAGCGCCTGAAGCGCAACGCCGACGCTCAGGCCGGCGACGTGCTGGTGCTCGGCAAGCCGTTGGGCGTCGGCGTCATGTCCGCCGCCCTGAAGAAGAACCAGCTCGACGACGCGGGCTATCGCCTCATGATCGATGCGACCACGCGCCTGAACCGCGTCGGACCGGCCCTCGCCGCGCTGCCGGGCGTGCATGCGCTCACCGACGTGACCGGCTTCGGCCTGCTCGGGCACACGCTCGAGATGTGCCGCGGCGCGAATCTGGCCGCGTATTTGCGCATGTCCGACGTGCCGCTGTTCGACGGTGTGCGCGAACTCGCGGACAAGGGCTGCATCACCGGGGCTTCCGGGCGCAACTGGGCGTCTTACGGCGCATCGGTGGAACTGGGAGATCGGTTGACCACGCGCGATCGCGACCTGCTGTGCGATCCGCAAACGGCCGGCGGCCTGCTGGTGTCGTGCGCGCCCGGGGCTGTCGACGACGTGCTGGCCGTCTTCCGTGCCGATGGCTTTGCCGAGGCGGGCATCGTTGGGGCAATGCGCCCCGGCAAGCCGGGCGTACGCGTGATCTGATCCGTCACGGGTCCGTGGGCGTTCCCCCGAAACGGGAGACGCCCGCGATGTCATGCGGCCTGCCGCTCGGCGTGCGCGCCGATGAACGCCACGATCGCCTCGCCCAGCGCCTGTGGCGCGTCGCGATGCGGCGAGTGTCCGCAGGCGGGCAGCTTCACCACCCTGGCGTGCGGCACGTTGGCCGCAATGCTGTCCATTTGCGCCATCGTGCCGTACTCGTCATCTTCACCCTGAATCGCCAGCAGCGGCTTCGTGATGCTCGCCACCGCTCCGACCAGGTTCCAGTCGCGAAACGCTGGGTTCAGCCAGATGTCGTTCCATCCCCAGAACGCGGAATCGACGTCGTCGTGATAGCGCGCGAGCTTTGCCCGCAGATCGCTCGTCTCGTACACGGTCTTCGTCCTGGCGATGCTGTCCACCGAGAGGTCCTCGACAAACAGATGCGGCGCGATGACCACGGTACCGGCGAGCCGGTCAGGGAAGGCCGCCGAGAACAACAGCGAGATCGAACCGCCGTCGCTGTGACCGACAAGCCAAACGCGCTCGGCCTGAGCCGCACCCACACCGACGGCGTCGAGAAACGCGGGCAGGACTTCGCGTGCCTGCCGGTGCATGAAGTCCACCGGCCATTTCTCGTCATGCGGGCGCGGTGTTGAGCGACCGTAACCGTTGCGCGAATACACGAGGCCGCGAAATCCCCCGGCCTCGCAGAGTTGCTGTGGCCAGTCCTTCCACATGGCCACGGAACCGAGCCCTTCGTGCAGGAACACGAGCAGGGGGGCCTGGCTGCGCTCGGGGTGAATCCAGCGGTACTCCAGCGAGAGCGGGCCGTGCGAGGCCGTCTCGATCTGCGCGAACTGTACGTCCGACATCGTTCTCTTTTCTCCTATAGCAACTCGCGCAGCTTGAAGCGCTGCACCTTGCCGGTAGCCGTTTTCGGCAGGTCGTCGACAAACACCAGCTCGCGCGGATACTTGTGCGGTGCCAGACGCGACTTGACGAAGGCCTTGAGCTCGCTGGCCATCGCCTCGGTCGGCGCCATGCCCGGCTTGAGCACGACAAACGCCTGCGTCTTGGTCAGGCCGTTATCGTCGCGGCCGACGACCCCCGCCTCGAGCACCGCGTCGTGCTGCATGAGCACCATTTCCACTTCGATGGGCGACACGTATTGGCCGCTGACCTTGAGCATATCGTCACTGCGCCCGGCATAGACGTAATACCCATTGGGTAGACGTTGATACTTGTCGCCGCTCTTGAGCCAGTCGCCGAGGAACGTGGCGCGCGATTTCTCTCGATTGCACCAATACATCAGCGCCGCGCTCGGCCCGCGAATGTAGAGGTCGCCGATCTCGCCGTCCGGTACCGGGTGACCCTGTTCGTCCCGCAATTGCACTTCATAGCCCGGCACCGGCTCGCCGGTGGTGCCGTAGGCTACCTGGCCCGCACGATTCGACAGGAAGATGTGGAGCATCTCGGTCGAGCCGATGCCGTCGAGGATTTCGGCGCCGAAGTGCGCTGTGAACCGCTCGCCGATCTCGCGCGGCAGCGCTTCGCCGGCCGACGTGCACAGGCGCAACGCCACGTCGGCGCGCGCGGGCAGGTGCGGCGAGGCGAGCAGGTTGGCGTAGAGCGTGGGCACACCGTAGAAGATCGTCGGTCGATGGCGGCGAAGCCGCAGGGCCACGGCTTCAGCCGTCGGACGCTCAGCCATCAGGATCACGGTCGCCCCGACCGACAGCGGGAACGTCAGTCCGTTGCCCAGACCGTAGGCGAAGAAGAGCTTGGCCGCCGAGAAGGCAACGTCGTCTTCTCGAATGCCCAGCACGTTTCGACCATAGGTCTCGGCGGTCCAGTAAAGGTTGGCGTGCGTATGCACGGTGCCCTTGGGCTTGCCGGTCGAGCCGGACGAATACAGCCAGAAGGCGATGTCGTCGCCCGCGGTATCCGCCGGTACGGCGCTCGGCGGGCCGTCGACCAGGGCGTCGAAGGTCGGGAGCGCGGGGGCGGCACCGGCTTCGGCGGCGACCGGCTGGGAGACGATGCACGGCGGCACAGGGCCCGTCTGCGCCACTTTGTCGAGGGCGGCCTGCACCGTGGGCATGAGCACGCCGGACGCGATCACGAGTTGCGCCTTGCTGTGCGAGATCATGTACGCATAGTCGTCGGCGGTGAGCAGCGTATTGACGACCACGGGCACCACGCCCGCATACAACGCGCCGAGAAACGCGACCGGCAGATCGACGGTGTCGAGCATGATGAGCAGAATGCGCTGCTCACGATGCACGCCCGCGCGCGCCAGGCCGGTGGCGAAGCGCCGGCTTTGCTCGGCCAGTTCGCCGTAGGTGAGGGCGCGTGTGTCGTCGAGATATGCAGTCTTGGCGGCGCGCTCGCGATTGAGCGCCTCCAGATGCGCGGCGAAGTTGAAGTTCGCCGGCGGTGGGGTGAGTACGGCTTCCATGTTGCCTCCGGTGGATCACCGCGAGAGGTCGCTCCAAATGCGGGGCGCCCACGCGGCGTGAGTTCTTTTGGCGCTCTGACGGCGCCTGTGTGAATCACCTTGACTGCGACGGCTTGCGGCTTGCTGCGGATAACTTGACTGTAGTGCGCGAATGGCGGGGCAGGGTCAGCCGTTCGGAAATTCCACGGCATCCTGCGTCAGCGCTTCGATCAGCGCGGCGGGGCCCTGAACGGCCGAGCGCACATGATAGAAACGCAGAGCACGCAATCCGCCCAACTCCTCGCCACCGCCGGCGCGACCCGGACCGCCATGCAGCGACTGCGGCATGACATTGCCGTGGCCGGTCTGCGATTTCGCGACGGACGGATCGACGGCGTGCACGCGCCCGTGCGCGTCGGCCAGCGCGAGCGCCGGTGCGTGCATCGCGACCGCATCGTTGCTGTACAGCGAGACGACCAGCGAGCCCCGCGCACGACGGGCGAGCGCGATGGCGTCGTCGAGGTCGCGGTAACCGACGAGTGTGGCGACCGGCCCGAACACTTCCGTGTCGTGGATGCGCACGCCGCTCGCGCCGTCGCGCAGCCCAAGCAGCACCGGCGCGACGCAAGCGCTTTGCGGGCCGGCATCGACGAAGGCGGCATCACGATTACCGTCGTACAGCGTCTCGGCTTCCGCTTGCAGGTGGGCGATGCCCTCGAGCACGGCGCGCTTTTGCGCGAGGCTCACGAGCGCGCCCATCTTCACCGTCTCGTTGCGCGGGTTGCCAACGACGGTCCTCGCCAGACGCTCGGTGATCGCCGCCGCGGCGGCGTCGAAATGTTCGGCAGGGACCAGCGCACGGCGAATGGCCGTGCACTTCTGTCCCGACTTGACGGTCATTTCGCGCGCCACTTCACGCACGAACTGGTCGAATGCGGGCGTGCCGGGCAAGGCGTCGGGCAGCAGGATCGCGCTGTTCAGGCTGTCGGCTTCCACGTTGATGCGCGCGGAGCGTTGCGTGAACGCCGGGTGGGCACGCAGCGTGGCGGCGGTGTCGGCCGAGCCGGTAAACGAGACGATGTCGAACGGGCCGATCCGGTCGAGCAGGCCGGCGGCGCTGCCGCAAATCACCGACAGGCTGCCCGGCGGCAGGATGCCCGCCGCAACGACATCGGCCACCATGCGCTGCGTGAGCCAGGCGGTCGATGTCGCCGGTTTGACGATCACCGGCACGCCCGAGAGCAAGGCGGCGGCGGCCTTCTCCCACAACCCCCAGGCCGGGAAGTTGAAGGCGTTGATGAAGAGCGCGACGCCCGGCGTCGGACGAAACACGTGACGCACCGCGAACGACGCGTCTTTCGCGAGCGGCACGGCGGCACCGTCGAGCAGCGTGTGTGCGTCGCCGAGCGTCGCGCCGAGCTTCGCAAACGTCGACAGCGTGTAGATGGCGCCGTCGATGTCCACGGCGGAATCGGTGGCGACCGTGCCGGCATTGGCGGTGGCAATGGCGTAGTAGTCGTCGCGATTCGCCTGCAGCGTGGCGACGATCTGTGACAGACGCGCGGCGCGCTCGCCATACGACAGCGCGCGCAGGACCGGGCCGGCGGTATCGCGCGCATACGAGAAGGCGGCGTCGAGATCGAGCCCGGCGCTCGAGACGAAGGCGAGCGTGTCGCCGGTCACGGGGTCGGTGAGCGCGGTGCGTTCGCCGCTGCCGGCCACCCATTGACCGGCAACGTAGTTTTCCAACAAGGCAGGGGTACGCATGTCCATGAACCGATAAGCAAACAGGGAAGCAGGCGGCAGGCGCCTGCGCGCGACGCTCAGGCGCCGCGCGTGAATTCGATGGCGCCCTCGGGCAGCAGATAGAGCACGAGCGCCCGACCGTGGGCGACCGTCGGACGGTGCGCCGTGCCGGGGCCGTACACGCACCAGCCTGCGGGATGACCGTCGAAGGTCGCGCCCGCCGTGAGCGGCATGATCAGATCGATTTCGCCATTCGGGTGCACGTGATGCGGACCGGCCAGATCCGCCATGTCGACAACGTCGACGGAAAAGCCGTGCGTGTCGGGCGAAGGTTTGATGACGCGTCCGTAGCGAATGCCGCCGCCTTCGCGGTTGCACAGCCAGCCTTCGGCGACACCGGTGCGGCAGGCGTCGGCGAGCGCTTCATACCCGGGGGAGCCTGCACCGTAGTGCGTGTTGAGCCAGTCGGCGAGGCCGGCGTCGAGCGGGCGTTGGTCGATTTGCCGGGTGAGCGCGGCAATCAGCGCCTGAAATTGAGGCACATCCATCCATGTCTCCTGGGGACGTTCGCAGGCGCTACACCGGTCGCGGCGGCAGCAGAGGTCCGGCAAAGGCCGGCCGGCATCGTCTCGACAATGCCCTGTCGTTCGCGCGCATGACGGTCCGCGCACTGTCTGTTGGTATGACGTCGATCAATGGCGGTGCGCAGATGTCTGGCCCGTGTTTGCTTTTTTACCGACGCATGGTGAAAATTAGAGCATGCAAATTTCGCTGTCAAGCAATATATTACATGTTATCTGCTTCGAGGATCTCCCCCGATGAATAAGAGTGCGCAAGCCGATGGGGTGCCGACGGCACGTGGCGCCGGTGAGAAGGACCCGTTCCTGGTCGCGCTGGGCGAGCGGGTACGCACGCTGCGTGCCCGCCGTGGCCTCACACGCAAGGCGCTGGCGCTCGACGCCGGCGTCTCCGAGCGCCATGTGGCCAATCTGGAGTCGGGGGTCGGCAATGCGTCGGTGCTGTTCCTGCGTCAGTTGGCACAGGCACTAAATTGCACATTGGCGGAAATCGTGGGCGACGAAACGACGTCGTCGGCCGAGTGGCTGCTCATTCGCGAAATCCTCCATGGACGCGACGGCGAGGCGCTCACGCGCGCGCGCCAGGCACTCACCGAACTGTTCGCGGGCAGCGAGCGCGACCCGGACCGGCGCGGGCGCATCGCGCTCATCGGGCTGCGTGGCGCGGGCAAGTCCACGCTCGGTCGCATGCTCGCCGACGACATGCACGTGCCGTTCGTCGAACTCAACCGCGTGATCGAGCAACTGGCCGGTTGCCCGCCCTCGGAGATTTACTCGCTGTATGGCGCCTCGGCCTACCGTCGATACGAGTTGCGCGCGCTCGAGGCGGTCGTCGCCGAGCACCCGCGCGCGGTGATCGCCTCGCCGGGCGGCATCGTGAGCGATGCCGCGACGTTCAATTTCCTGCTCACCCATTGCTATACGGTATGGTTGCAGGCCTCGCCCGAAGAGCATATGAAGCGGGTGGTGGCGCAGGGTGACCTGCGCCCGATGTCGGGCAATGCCGAAGCCATGGACGATCTCAAGCGCATTCTGGCCGGCCGACAGGACTTCTATGCCAAGGCCGACATGAGCTTCGACACCGGCGGGCGCGCCCTGGCAGACGCCTATTTGCAGTTGCGCGGCCGCCTCGCCGTGCAGTTATCGTCCGACTGACGAGGTGCAACTGCAAAATAATTCATTTTTATTTAACTAAACGGTTGACTGTGGGTTTGTGCTGCACTATATTGCAATCCAACAAGATCATTATTCGTGTTGGAGGCAATCATGTTCGGCAAACCCCACGTCGACTATCGTACGGACCCCTCGCAGTACAAGCACTGGAAGCTGAGCTTCGACGGCCCCGTCGCCACGCTCGCCATCGACATTGCGGAAGACGGCGGCATTCGCGAAGGCTACAAGCTCAAGCTCAATTCGTACGACCTGGGCGTGGACATCGAACTGCACGATGCCATTCAGCGCATCCGCTTCGAACATCCGGAAGTCAAGACCGTGGTGGTCACCAGCGCCAAGGACCGCGTGTTCTGCTCTGGCGCGAACATCTTCATGCTGGGCCTGTCGTCGCACGCCTGGAAAGTCAATTTCTGCAAGTTCACCAACGAAACGCGTAACGGTCTCGAGGATTCCAGCCGCCACTCCGGCCTGAAGTTCCTCGCCGCCGTGAACGGTGCATGCGCGGGCGGCGGCTACGAGCTGGCGCTGGCCTGTGACGAGATCTATCTGGTCGACGACCGCTCGTCGTCGGTTGCGCTGCCGGAAGTGCCGCTGCTCGGCGTACTGCCGGGCACGGGCGGACTCACGCGCCTGACGGACAAGCGCCATGTGCGCAACGACCGGGCCGACATTTTCTGCACCATTGTGGAAGGCATTCGCGGCGAGCGAGCCAAGCAGTGGCGTCTGGTCGACGAAGTCGTGAAGCCCGCGCAGTTCGCGCAGACGATCGCGGCACGTGCGCTGGAGCTCGCGCAAGGCAGCGATCGTCCGGGCGGCAAGGGCGTGACGCTCACGCGCATCGAGCGCACCGACGAGCCGGACGCGATCCGCTACGAATTCGTCGAAGTGGAAATCGACCGCGCCAATCGCACGGCGAGCCTCACCGTCAAGGCGCCGAAGTCGGCCCCGCCCGCCGACATCGCGGGCATCGAGGCGGCCGGCATCAACTGGTGGCCGCTGAAGATGGCACGCGAACTCGACGACGCCATTCTCAACCTGCGCACCAACGAGCTCGACATCGGCACGTGGCTGCTGCGCACCGAAGGCGACGCGAAGCACGTACTTGCCGCCGATGCCTCGTTGCTCGCGCATCAGGACCACTGGTTCGTGCGCGAGACGATCGGCATGCTGCGCCGCACGTTCGCGCGCATCGATGTGTCGTCGCGCTCGCTTTTCGCCCTGATCGAACCCGACTCGTGCTTCACCGGCACGCTCGCCGAGTTCGCCTTTGCCGCCGATCGCACCTACATGGCGTCGCTGCCGGCAAGCGAGGAAGACGAGCCGGCCATCACGCTCACCGAGGTCAATTTCGGCCTGCTGCCGATGGTGACGGACCAGTCGCGCCTGGCGCGCCGGTTCTATGAGAACGCCGAGGAACTCGACGCGGTGCGCGCCACGATCGGCCGCCAGGTGCGTCCGGACGAAGCCGAGCGACTCGGTCTGGTGACGGCCGCCGTGGACGATCTCGACTGGCCCGACGAAATCCGCATCGCCATCGAGGAGCGTGCGGCCATGTCGCCCGACGCGCTCACCGGCATGGAGGCAAACCTGCGCTTCAACGGCCGCGAGACGATGAATACGCGCATCTTCGGCCGCCTGTCCGCCTGGCAGAACTGGATTTTCATTCGTCCGAACGCCGTGGGCGAGAAGGGGGCGCTGAAGGTCTACGGCAAGGGCAACAAGGCGCAGTTCGATCTGAATCGCGTCTGACCGGGACGCACGCAAGGACCGGTCGTCGCGCGACGCAAGGCGACGCGCGACGACATCCAACGAGACGTTTTCCACAGAATACGCACGAGACACGAGGATTCCCACGATGGCTTCGATCAACTACAGCGAGAAGATCCCCAACAACGTCAACCTGTCGGATGACCGCACGCTCCAGCGCGCGCTCGAACAGTGGCAACCGAATTTTTTGTCCTGGTGGGGCGACATGGGCCCGGAAGGCTCGCATGGATTTGACGTCTATCTGCGCACGGCGGTGAGCGTCGATCCGGGCGGCTGGGCGCACTTCGATCATGTGAAGATGCCGGACTATCGCTGGGGTATCTTCCTCACGCCGGGCGAGGCCGATCGCAAGATCCATTTCGGCGAGCACAAGGGCGAGGCCGCGTGGCAGGAAGTGCCGGGCGAGCATCGCGCGAACCTGCGCCGCATCATCGTGACGCAGGGCGATACGGAGCCGGCGTCGGTCGAGCAACAGCGTCACCTCGGACTCACGGCGCCCTCGATGTACGACCTGCGCAACCTGTTCCAGGTGAACGTGGAAGAGGGCCGCCACCTGTGGGCGATGGTCTATCTGCTGCATCGCTACTTCGGCCGCGACGGCCGCGAGGAAGCCGAAGCGCTGCTCGGCCGACGTTCGGGCGACGAGGACAATCCGCGTATTCTGGGCGCGTTCAACGAGAAAACGCCGGACTGGCTGTCGTTCTACATGTTCACATACTTCACGGATCGCGACGGCAAGTTCCAGCTCTCGGCGCTGGCCGAGTCGGGTTTCGACCCGCTCGCGCGCACCACGAAGTTCATGCTCACCGAAGAAGCGCACCACATGTTCGTGGGCGAGTCGGGCGTGTCGCGCGTCATCGCCCGTACCGCGCAGGTGATGAACGAACTGAAGACCGACGATGTGGCGAAGCTGCGCGCGGCAGGCGTGATCGATCTGCCGACCATTCAGCGCTACATCAACTTCCACTATTCCGTGACGATCGACCTGTTCGGCGCGGACCAGTCGTCGAACGCCGCCATCTTCTACAGCTCGGGTCTCAAGGGGCGTTACGAGGAAAGCAAGCGCGACGACGACCACCAGCTCAATGGCCAGATGTATCGCCTGCTGGACGTGGACAACGGCCGGCTCGTGGAGCGCGAAGTGCCGATGCTCAACGCGATGAACGAAGTGCTGCGCGATGACTACATCAAGGACTCGGTCGCGGGCGTGAACCGCTGGAACAAGGTGCTGGAGAAGGCCGGCATCGATTTTCGCCTGACCGTGCCCCACAAGGCGTTCAACCGCCAGATCGGCACGTTCGCGGGGGTGCGCGTGTCGCCGGACGGTCGTGTGGTGAGCGAGACCGAATGGGCCGCGCACGAGCGCGAGTGGCTGCCGTCGTCGGAAGACCGTGCCTACGTCGCGTCGCTCATGGGCCGCGTGACCGAGCCGGGCAAGTTCGCGAACTGGATCGCGCCGCCCCCGATCGGCATCAACCGCCAGCCGATCGACTTCGAGTACGTGCGCTTCAACTGATGACGCGGGGGGCCATGCAGCCCCCCAGGCGCATTCCCCACAAGGAGACAGCATCATGAACGGCCCCGTTCCGGTCGAAGTTCTTAAGCAGCATCTGATCGATCCGGAGATCTGCATTCGCTGCAACACCTGCGAGGAGACGTGTCCGATCGACGCGATCACGCACGACGACAACAACTATGTCGTGCGCGCGGACACGTGCAATGGATGCATGGCGTGTATCTCGCCGTGCCCGACGGGGGCGATCGACAACTGGCGCGACGTGCTCAGGGCCGAAGCCTATTCCATCGACGATCAGCTCACCTGGGACGAACTTCCGGTGCAGGACGACGCCATTGCCGGCCAGGGATCGATCGGCGAGGCCGCATCCGCCCCGGCGGGCGTCAATCCGTCGGACGCGCCGGAACCGGTCATCGGTGGCTCGGATCTCGTACGCGGTTCGGTCGTGCCGCCGTGGTCGGCGGCAAAGCCGTACGTCAACCTCTACAACCACAAGGCGCCGGTGCAGGCCACCGTGGTCGGCAACTACCGTCTGACCGACACGAGCGCCGAGAGCGACATTCATCACATCGTGCTGGACTTCGGCAAGCAACCGTTCCCGGTGCTCGAGGGACAGTCGATCGGCATCATCCCGCCGGGCACTACCGCCGACGGGCGCGCGCATCACGCACGGCAGTACTCGATCGCGTCGCCGCGCGACGGCGAGCGGCCCGGTTACAACAACCTGGCGCTGACGGTCAAACGCGTCACGAAGGACCATCACGATCAGGCGGTCGGCGGGGTGTGCTCGAACTATCTGTGCGATCTGAAGAAGGGCGACGTGGTGAACGTGATGGGCCCGTTCGGCAGCACGTTCCTCATGCCGAATCACGCCGATTCGCATCTGTTGATGATCTGCACCGGCACGGGGGCGGCGCCCATGCGCGCCATGACCGAGTATCGTCGCCGTCGGCGCCTGAAAGGCGCGACGGGCAAGCTGATGCTGTTCTTCGGCGCGCGCACGCAGGGCGAGCTCCCGTACTTCGGTCCGCTGCTCAATCTGCCGAAGGATTTCATCGACACGAACCTCGCGTTCTCGCGCACGCCGGGGCAGCCCAAGCGCTACGTGCAGGACGCCATGCGCGAGCGCGCGACCGACGTGGCAGCGTTGCTCCGGCACGACCACACTTATTTCTACGTGTGCGGCCTGAAGGGCATGGAGGATGGCGTGCTGCAAGTGCTGCAGACCATCGCGGGCGAGGCCGGTCTCGACTGGCAGGCGCTGTGGCAGCGGATGAAGACGGAAGGGCGTCTGCATCTCGAAACCTATTGACGAGTCCGGCTCGCGCGGCGTCTCCTCGAGCGAGGCGCCGCCGGGCAACCGCTTGACCGACGGCGTTTTGCGCCGACTTGATACCGCGTGCCCCGGCACGCGGTTTTTTTTCGTCCGAAGGGTGTTCGTAATACGCCAGGGATGGGGCGCGACGGGGCCGAAATGGGGCCATGATGGGGCCACCATGAGGCCGCGATGGCCGCGGCGCGGCCGAACGCGATCGGCGCGCCGGTGGCCCGGGCTCGCGGCCGTCCCGGAGACGTCACCGGAATTGAGTAACATGGAAGGGCGGTTTCCCCTCCCTCTTTTCTCTGAATGGAGCGTCACATGGGCAAGAAGCGGATTTTGGTACTCGCGGGCGACTACGTCGAAGACTACGAACTGATGGTGCCGGTGCAGGCGCTGATGGCCGTGGGCCATCGGGTGGAGGTGGTCTGCCCCGGCAAGAAGGCGGGCGACAAGGTGCGCACTGCGATTCACGATTTCGAGGGCGATCAGACCTACAGCGAGAAGCGCGGCCACGACTTCACCCTCAACGCCACGTTCGACGGCCTGTCGCCAGCCGACTTCGACGCGCTGGTCATTCCCGGCGGACGCGCCCCCGAATACCTGCGCCTGAACGATGCGGTGCTCGAGGCGGTGAAGCATTTTGCGCAGAACGACAAGCCCATTGCCGCGATCTGCCACGGCGCACAACTCCTGGCGGCGGCCGGCGTGATCGAAGGACGGGAGTGTTCGGCCTACCCCGCGTGTGCGCCGGAAGTGCGCCTGGCCGGCGGGAAGTACATGGAGATCGGCATTGATGAAGCGCACACCGACGGCAAACTTGTGACTGCGCCCGCCTGGCCGGCTCATCCGGCCTGGATCGCCCAGTTCCTTGCGGTGCTCGGCACGAAGATCGAGTTGTAACGACGCACGCCAGGCGGCGCTTGGGGCGTCGCCATATCGCCGCGCTGTCTGCGCGCTATCGGCCTGCTATCGGCCTGCTATCGGCGCTCGTCGATGGCGCGCAGTCTCGCATCCGCCTCGGCGAGCGTGTGTTCGCTGAACACCTCGATACCGTGGCGTCGCAACCAGGCCGCCGTTACGCCCGCTTCCCGCACCTTCCCGCCCGTGAAGCTGCCGTCGTAGATCGACGTGCTGCCGCACGACGGGCTGTCCTCCTTGAGGACGGCAATGCGTACGCCATGACGCAGCGCCAACGCGAGTGCCTGCCGTGCGCCGTCGAGAAAGGCAGCGCTCACGTCGGCGCCGGTATCGTCGATCACGCGTGCGCGCTGGAGCCAGACGGCGTCGCCACCGGCGGCGCCTTCGATTTCGGCGGGCGGCCGCGGCGTGGGCAGGCCGCCCGCGACTTCCGGACAGACCGGGACGATGCGACCTTCGGCATGCCAGCGCTCGAGAAAGGCGGCGGCTTCGGATTCGCAAGACGCGCTGCGTCCGTGATAGCGAACCGGATGGCCGAGCAGGCAGCTGCTGACAAGAATGCGGGCAAGCGTAGACATGGGACGAGCCTATCACGTGCGGCGGAATTGTCCGATGTTGCCTCATTTTCGAAAGCTGGCCGCGCACTGCCGCAGCAACATCGGCCGATCTCGAACGGGTCGGCCGGCCCGCGCACTGCGTGCCGGGGCCTCGCCATACGACGAAGGAGGGTCGTCATGGATATCCACGGCTATTTGTCAGGCGCGCAAGCGGCAGCGGCCAAACCGGCGCCGACGACACCCCAGGCATCCCCGGCATCCGGTCCGGGCGCGCCCGGCGGCATCGCGGCGGCGCTGGCGCTGCCGGCCACGATGACGACTTTCGGCCGTCTTGGGGCCGTTGCGGGATGCGACGGCTGCGATGTGCCGCTGCCGGGCATCGGACCCCATGATTTCGGCGCGGCGCAGCGTGTTCACGAGGCGGCACCGGAACCGGCTGCGGTGCAGATGCGGCTCGGCCCGCACGCGGACGCGTCCCGGTTCGTCGTCAGGGCGTATCCGGATGCCCGGCAGGCGTCGCTGGCCTGGTTCGCGTCCAGGCTCTTCGGTGCGTTGGGGCTGGTGACGCCGACAGCGATCCTGGTTCGGGGCTGTGCGGCGGCATACGACGGCACGCTTGATGCGACGCGTGTCTTTCTGGCAACGCCGTATCTGCCCGGTTACTCGAGCCTTGGCCGTTGGCTCGAGAGCGATGCCGCGAGCCGCGTCGTCGATGGCGCTGCGCCTCGCGCTCAGGGTGCGGCGAGGGCATTCGATCGCCTTGGGGAAGGCCAGCCCGGTGACGACGCCAACCGGTGGCGCACGCAACGCTGCGCCATGCTGCCCGACATCTATCAATGTGAACTCGAGCGCCAGTACCTCGCCGCCCTTTGGCTGGACAACCGGACGCTGTGCGATGCGGCCATGGAGAACGTGGGGATCTGGCGGGATCAGAACGATCTGCCGCACGTGATGACGGTGGAATTCGGGGCTTGCCTGTGCGCGGACGCCTTGAACGATATCGATGCCCCACCGCAGCGCATGGACGGTGCCGCGCCACCATGGGTCGATCGGACGCGCGTGTCATGCAACGCTGTCGGCACCCCGTTTGTGCGTCGGTTGGCGGGGTTCGTGCCGCACGCTCACGAGAAGACGATTCGCGACGAATTGAGACAGCCGGACGGTGTGCGAGCGGTGGCGGCGGAAATGGCGTTTCGTCTTGGCCGCATCGATGCGGCGACGATACGACCGTGGGCGGCCGATGCCTGTCAGCTTGCCCGCGAGGCGCAGGCGCTGGCCGGGCACGGGGACGATACGCGCGATGCCGACGCGTTGGTCGACCATGTGATGGCCAGACGCGGCGAGGTGCTGAGGCACCTGGGTGGAGAGCTGACGGCCCGTGCCTGGGCGCGTCTGTACCCGACGCGGGCGGCCGCCATCAGCGCGCAGCAGGCGCTGTTCCTCGCGCTGGCCCCCGCGGCGCGCACGACCGGCCTTGAATGACGGCGGGCTCGGCGACCGGTTCCCCCTCGTTGGTACGCCTGTCGAATGCCGGGCGGCCTTCGCGGCACCATGTCGGCGCCGGGCCGTAAGGTTTCCATCATTGGCATGTCTGGCGGCGGAAGCATTGAAATCGCCTGTCTGTGCGGCACCGCGCCGGCGCTGTCGCAGTTGCGTCACGGGGCGTTCTGCAGGGTGGCGGTGCGGGTTTCCGAGCCGGTTGCCTAACGCCGCAAGCTCGCATAAACTATTGACGCCACAAACCCCGCGTGACTGGCGATTAGGGGGCACAGCCTTGTGCGCCCGAGGTGGATCAACCCACCGGGAAGCGCCGGGGTCTTATTTGCCGTTCGCCTGGGCAGCCGTGATGGTTGGTGCTGCCCTGTCTATCGTCTTCCGAAGCACAAAGGAAGGCGCGCTGCACCATCCCCTCCCGGAAAACCTGTTCAATTCAACGGAACCGCCATGTTCGACAAATCGAAATCCACCGTTGCCGCCGTCGATCCCGACGTGTGGGCCGCGATTCAGAAGGAAAACCAGCGTCAGGAAGACCACATCGAGCTGATCGCGTCGGAAAACTACACCAGCCCGGCCGTGATGGAAGCGCAGGGCTCGCAACTGACCAACAAGTATGCGGAAGGTTATCCGGGCAAGCGCTATTACGGTGGTTGCGAGTATGTCGACGTGGTCGAACAACTGGCGATCGATCGGGTGAAGGCGCTGTTCGGTGCCGAGGCCGCGAACGTGCAGCCGAACTCCGGCTCGCAGGCCAACCAGGGCGTGTACTTCGCCATGCTCAAGCCGGGCGACACGATCATGGGCATGAGCCTCGCCCACGGCGGTCACCTCACGCACGGCTCGCCGGTCAACATGTCGGGCAAGTGGTTCAACGTGGTGAGCTACGGCCTGAACGAGAACGAAGACATCGATTACGACGCTGCCGAGAAACTCGCGCAGCAACACAAGCCGAAGATGATCGTGGCGGGCGCATCGGCCTTCGCCCTGAAGATCGACTTCGAGCGCATGGCGCGCATCGCCAAGTCGGTCGGCGCCTATTTCATGGTCGACATGGCGCACTATGCCGGCCTGATCGCCGCGGGCGTGTACCCGAACCCCGTGCCGCACGCCGATTTCGTGACGACCACCACGCACAAGAGCCTGCGCGGCCCACGCGGCGGTGTGATCCTGATGAAGGCCGAGTTCGAGAAGGCCATCAATTCGGCGATCTTCCCGGGAATCCAGGGTGGCCCGCTCATGCACGTGATCGCCGGCAAGGCCGTCGCGTTCAAGGAAGCCGCCACGCCGGAATTCAAGGCGTATCAGGAACAAGTCGTGAAGAACGCACGCGTGCTGGCCGAGACGCTGGTCAAGCGTGGCCTGCGCATCGTGTCGGGCAAGACCGAATCGCACGTGATGCTGGTCGACCTGCGCGCCAAGAACATCACCGGCAAGGCTGCCGAAGCCGCGCTGGGTGAAGCGCACATCACCGTCAACAAGAACGCCATTCCGAACGATCCGGAAAAGCCGTTCGTGACGAGCGGCGTGCGTCTGGGCTCGCCGGCCATGACCACGCGTGGCTTCAAGGAAGCTGAAGCCGAGCTGGTCGGCAACCTGATCGCCGACGTGCTGGACAACCCGGAAAACGCCGAAACGCTGGCCACGGTCCGCGCCAAGGTCGCCGAGTTGACCAAGCGCTTCCCGGTCTACGGCTAAGCCGACGGCGTCGCACGCATGCGCTGCCCGTTCTGCCGGCACGACGACACGCAGGTCATCGACTCGCGTGAAGCGGAAGACGGCGCCGCCATTCGGCGACGCCGGAAATGCCCGTCGTGCGACAAGCGATTCACCACGTACGAGCGTGTCGAACTTGCCATGCCCGCGGTCGTCAAGAAAGACGGCAGCCGGGCCGAGTACGATCGCGCGAAGGTGCGTGCGAGTATGCAACTGGCGATTCGCAAACGCCCCGTGAGTGCCGAAGCGATGGATGCCGCGATTGCGCGCATCGAATACAAGCTGCTGGCCGGCGCGGAGCGCGAAGTGATGAGCCAGCGTATCGGCGAACTGGTCATGCGCGAACTCAAGCGCCTCGACAAGATCGCCTATATCCGCTTTGCCTCCGTGTATCGCAGCTTCGAAGACATTGCGGAGTTCCGCGATGTCCTCGAGGAAATCGACAGCACCGACCTCAAGCCCAAGCGCAAGCCGGTGGCGTAGGACAGCGCGAGAGGCCGCGATGCGGTCTGAACGAGCGACGAAAAACCCGTCGCGCCTGAAAGGGCGCGGCGGGTTTTTTCATGGTGGACGGCACCGTGGGCGCGGACGACGGGCGCTGGCACCCGTTGCCCGGCGACGCGCAAGTCAACAGCGCCGCATGCGCTCAGAACGAGTGCGACACCCCGATGTAGGCGCCGGTCTGGCTCTTGCCTGGCGGCGGGTTGTCAAGCGAGTCGCTCGGAATGGCGGCGACCGAGAAGCTTTGGTTGGCGCTGTTCTTCACGTAGGCGACGGTGCCATACAGGAACGTGCGTTTGGACAGGTTGTACGTGGTGCCGAGCTCGAACATTGTCGCGTGTCCGAAACCGCCCGGCACGTTCACGTGGTAGACCGCCGCGTTGGCCGCCCACACGGCCGTCGCCTGCCATTTCACCCCGGCCCAGTAGTGATCGGCGCGCGTGGCGAAATCGGGGGCGGGGGCGTCAGGCGCCGACATGTGTGTGTAGCCCAGCGAGATCGTGAAGCGATTCAGGAAGACATTCGCTCCCGCGAAATACTCGCGCGAGGTGGCGAACACGTCCGTGAATCGCCCGTTGGTGTCGCGAATTTCGTCATACAACGCGCGCAACTGGAAACGATCGTGCGTGTAGGTCAACTGGGCGCCCATGCCACGCCCGTTGTTGAACTGTCCGGCGATATTCGAGAATGCGTATTGGCCGGCGATATCGAACCCGTACCAGTTCGGACTCTGGTAATTGACGGTATTGCTCGCTTGCGGCCAGTTGCGTCCGCGCACGAGCGATGCCGACGAGAAGGCCTGCTGCTGGAAGGGATCGAAATCCCAGACGCCATTGCTGATGAACAGGTTGCGGCCGAGCGTGAGCTGACCCCACGAGCGGGAATTGAAGCCGACCAGGGCACGCCGATCGAAGATCGAGCCGGAACCGTTGTTGTTGTAGCCGTTCATCAACTGGAAGCCGCCTTCCAGATTGAATACCGCATGCAATCCCTGCCCGAGATCTTCATATCCGCGCAGCCCGAACAGGCTGGTGCCGAAGTCGCCGCCCTGAGCGCTCCAGCGCGACGTCGTGCCGCCGTTGCCGTCCTGCAGGTTGTTCATGAACTGGAAGCCGCCATCGACGCGGCCGTAAAGTTGCACGCTCGACTGTGCGTGCGCGAACGAGCCGATGCCGCACAGCAGGCTGGCTGCGATGAGCTTCTTTTTCATGGTCTGTTCCCCAGGTTGCGTTTTGCCCCGCACCTTTCTCGCGTGGTTATGCCCGTCGTCGTCGTCCATCGCCCGTTTCGGGGCGAGGCAGGAGACGCTCGGGAAAGCCTGAATTTTCGTTACGAGTGACGAGAAATCGGCAAGCGGAAACGCCTGGGCAACGGGCGCCGCACGGGAGCGTGCGGGCGGTTGCGAGTGATGCCGGCACGCTCTGGTCGTCAGAGATCGTTTTCATGGCAGTCCACTGGCGTAAGGCCGTCTTCGGCGTGCTGCCACGCGCCGTCGGAATGACGCTCACGTGACACGCAGGGGCCGTCCGGCGACCGGAATCGGCTGGCGAGGCGCGCCAAGATGATCGATGTCTTGTACTGCGAGATAACTTTGCGCGCGACGCCCGGATGGCTTCTTTATAGCTGAATTCTCGCGCCTGCAACATCGGGTAAAGGCTTAGTCGCCGGATTGTTGCGTGCCAGCAACCGGAACCGCCGTCAGTGCAACGGCCGACGAGGCCGTCGGCATCGGCGCGGCGCCGCACCGGCTTGCCGGGCGGTCGCCCGCGTGGCCCGCAGGCGCCTCAATCCGGCGCGCCGAAGGCTTCCATCTTGCTTGCCAGATGCGTGAGCAGCCGATTGGCCGCCCCGGAAAGCCGGCGGCCCGCGCGGGTGACGAGATGCGCCTCGGCGCGATTGAGGATCGGGTGATCGATCGGCAGCGCACTCAGAATGCCGGCTTCGATCTCCTGCGACACCGCGAACGCGGGCAGGAACGTCGCGCCCAATCCGGCGCGAACGAAGTGCTTGAGCACGGAAATCGAGTTGGTGGTGACCGCGGGCGAGAGCCGGCGCTTTTCGGACTGCTCGGCCATTTCCATCATCTGGCGGGTGCCGTAGGCCCCGTGCATGAGTGCGAGCGGCACGTCGTAGAGCTCGTCCAGACGCAAGGCGCCCGCCTGGGCCGCGCGTGCGACGAGCGGCGAATCGGGCGCGACGATGGCGTGCACGGGTTGGCGCAACTGCGCCCGGGAAACGATCTTGGGCTCCGCCGGCGGGTTGTAGACGAGCCCGATATCCGCGTCGTCCTCGGCAACCAGGCGCATCACTTCGTTGGTGCCGGCCAGATCGAGGGTGAGCGTGATGTCCGGGTAGCGCCTGCAGAAATACTGCAGCGGCGGGCCCATCAGATCGCTGACAAACCCCTCGCCAACGGCCAGTCGAATATGCCCGCGCCGAAGTCCGCGCACTTCCTGCAGCTTGGCAAGCAAGTCCTCCTGGTGGGCGCGTTGCTCCCGGTAGTACTCCATGAGCAGGCGGCCCGCCTGCGTGAGATGCACGCCGCGCTTGTGGCGTTCGATGAGCGGTAGCGACAGTTCGGCCTCGAGCAGGGCGATCTGGCGACTCACGGCGGACGGGGCGATGTCGAGCCGGTCGGCGGCGGCACGTACCGTGCCGCACTGGACGGCTTCGTACAAATAGGCCAGACGGCTCTCGTTGATGGCGGGTGTCATAGCCTAAAGACTAATTTTTAGAACAAAAATCTTCAAGCGTTGTCATTGAGCGTCGTTTTTTTTCAATCCACACTGCAAAACATGCGGATCGGCCCCATCGCCCGGCCCCGAACCCAGGCGAGGCCGGGCGACGGCGGCCCGATTCCGCGCCAGATGGCATGCGCCGCGATGCATGAGCGGCGCGGGACCCACGAACGATTCCACAGGAGACCCCGATGATTCCTCCGCGAAACACGCGATTCGGCATCGATCATCCGCTGGTCACCGTTCACGACCACCCGAGACGCCTCGCGCACTACGCGCGACTTGGTTTCTCGCCGTCGCCGGTGTCGTATCACCCGTGGGGCACGGTCACCTCGCTCATGATGTTCGCGGACAACTTCATCGAACTGATCGGCGTGGACGATCCCGCGAAGTTCGGCACGAACGCGGTGGGCGACTTCTGTTTCGGACGCTATCTCGGAAGCTTTCTCGCCCGGGAGGAGGGCGTCTCGCTCGTGGCACTGCACAGCAAGGACGCCCGGGCGGATCAGTCGCGTCTCGCCCAGGCCGGGCTCGAGACGCAGGGCATCATCGACTTCCGCCGTGCCATGCGCAAGCCGGACGGCACGCCCGACGAAGCTGTCGTCTCGCTGGGCTTGTTCCTCGACGACACGCTCGGCGACGCCTCCAATTTCATTTGCCACCAGCATCGCCCCGAACTCATCTGGGTGCCGGAGTGGCAGCGCCACCCGAACGGCGTTAGCGCCATTGTCGGCATCACGTACGTAACGCCGGACGCGACGGCGCTGCGTCAGCTCGCCACGCGCTGGCAGCGCCTCTACGGCGCGCGTCATGTGGATCTGTACGACGGGGGCGCGGTGGCCGACACCGGCTGTGGCCAACTGCTCGCGATGTCGCCGCAACGCGCCGAGGCGCGCTATGCCGCGGTGGGCCTGCCGATGGCGCAGGGCACACGCACGCATGCGGTGGCGATCACGTTGCTCGCCCCCGATCTGGCGCGCATCGAGGCGATGTGGCGCGAGCACGGCGTGCCATACGGCTACAACGAGCACGGTCTGGTCGTGGAGCCCGAATTCGCGGGCAACGTCGTGCTGGAGTTCGTGAACCACCCGCATTGAAGTATTCCCAGGACATGTCCTGACGTGGGCCGTCACAGGGCGGCGCGCGAAGCACGCGACGTCGCCCGTGGGGGTGGCGTCATCCTCGCAGTCAATTTGGAGTCAACATGAAAATCATCGGAGTGGTCGGACTGGGCAACATGGGACGCGGCATGGCGCTGTCGTTGCAGCGCGGCGGTTTCACGGTGCTCGGCTTCGACCCGTCGCCGACCGCGGGCGCGGCATTGGCCGACGCCGGCATCGGCCTGCGCGGGTCGGTGGCCGAACTCGCACGCGAAGCCGACGCGCTCGTGCTGTCGCTGCCGACCTCGCAAGTGGTCGAGGCCGTGGTCAACGGCGCCGACGGCATCGCCGCGAACGGCCGCGAAGGGCTGGTGGTGATCGACACCTCGACCGCCGATCCGCAGAGCACCCGGGCGCTGGCCGTCACGCTGCGCGAGAAGGGCATCGCGCTGGTCGACGCACCGGTGTCGGGCGGACCGAAGGGGGCGCTCAACGGCGCGCTCACGATGGTGCTGGGCGGCGCGGCCGAGGACGTCGCACGTATCGAGCCGGTGCTCGCGGCGATGTCGGCCAAGCGTGTGCACATCGGCGATGTGGGCGCGGGCCACGTGACCAAGCTCATCAACAACCTGATGTGCGCGGCGCATCTGATCGTAGCCGGTGAAGCCATGCGCCTGGCAACCGCTGCCGGCGTCGCGCCCGAACAAGTGCTCGAGGGGCTGAACGCTGGCTCGGGCCGCAGCGGTGTGACGCAAACCAACTATCCGACGTGGATCCTCAACGACGCCTTCGACTCGGGCTTCACGATGAAGCTTATGCGCAAGGACGTGCGTCTGGCGATGGCCCTCGCGGAGCAGGCGGGGACGCTCGCGACCGGGCCGTTGTCGGCAGAGGTCGGCCGCCTCTGGGCGGCGAGTGCCGCGACGGTGGGCGACGACGAGGACTTCAACCGTATCGTGCAGTTCATCGAGCCGGGACGGGCGTGAGCGTCGGCCGGGGCCGGCTGTTTTGAAGCGGGCGCGGTGACGTGAATCGTCACGGCCGATTTTCGATCTCTTCAGTTTTGCATAGGACGATGCGCCGCGAGGTGCATCGCACGGAGTTTTCTCATGGCAGACCAACAAGCCGCCGCGTTGCTCGGCGCATTCCACAAATTCTTTCCCAACGCCACCACCATCGGCTCGTACGTCAACGGTGAACTCGTCGAAGGCGCGGGCGACGCCGACATCGATATCGTGAACCCGGCCAGCGGGCAGAAAGTGCTGGCCTATCGCGACGCCGGCGCCGCGGTCGTTGCGCAGGCGGCCGATGCCGCGCAGGCCGCGCAAAAGACCTGGTGGGCGCTCACGCATGCCGCGCGCGGTCGCGTGATGCAGGCCGTCGGTGCAAAGATTCGCGAGAACGCGGAGGCGCTCGCCCAGCTCGAATCGATCGGCGCGGGCAAGCCGATCCGCGATTGCCGCGGCGAGGTCGGCAAGGTAGCCGAGATGTTCGAGTACTACGCCGGCTGGACCGACAAATTCTTCGGCGACGTGATCCCGGTGCCGAGCACGCACCTGAACTACACGCGCCGTGAAGCCATGGGCGTGGTGCTGCAGATCACCCCCTGGAACGCGCCCGTGTTTACTTGCGGCTGGCAGCTCGCGCCCGCCATCGCCATGGGCAACGGCGTGCTGCTCAAGCCGTCGGAACTCACCCCGGCGAGCTCGCTCGTCGTGGCGGCGCTGGCCGAGCAAGCCGGCGTGCCGCGCGGGCTCATCAACGTGCTGGCAGGCTTCGGTCACACCACGGGGCAGGCCGCCATTTCGCATCCGGTGGTCAAGAAGGTCGTGTTCGTCGGTTCGCCCGCGACCGGCAGCAAGATTGCCGCGGCCGCCGCGCAACGCCTGTTGCCTAGCGTGCTCGAGTTGGGCGGCAAGTCGGCGAACATCGTTTTCGACGACGCCGATCTGAAGCGCGCCTGCCTGGGCGCGCAGGCCGCCATCTTCTCCAGTGCGGGGCAGAGCTGCGTGGCCGGTTCGCGTTTGCTGGTGCAGCGCGGCGTGTACGACCGCATGATCGAGATGCTGGCGCGCGGCGCGGAGCAGATCCGCGTGGGCGAGCCGCTCGACGATGCCACCGAAGTCGGCCCGATCTGCAACCGAACGCAGTATCAGCACGTGATGAACATGATCGACGCGGGCGTCGCGGGCGGAGCGCGTCTGGCGGCCGGGTCGCAGCAGCGCGGCGACGGCGGCTTCTTCGTGCGCCCGACCGTGCTGGCCGATGCGAACAACGCGATGGGCGTGGCGCGCACCGAAATCTTCGGCCCGGTGGTGGTGGCCATTCCGTTCGACACCGAAGAGGAAGCGCTCGCGATCGCCAACGACAGCGAGTTCGGCCTGGCCGGCGCCGTCTGGACGCAGGACGTGGCCCGTGCGCACCGTGTCGCATCGCAGGTCAACGCCGGTACGTTCTGGATCAATGGCTACAAGACGATCAACGTCGCCTCGCCGTTCGGCGGATACCTCCACAGCGGCTATGGCCGCTCGAGCGGTGTGGAAGCGTTGTATGAGTACACGCAGACGAAGAGCGTGTGGGTCGAGACGGCCGCGAATCCGGCCACGCCGTTCGGTTACGTCTGATTCCCACGCAAATGGGCTGTCATCGTGCGTTCCGCGTTCGCGGATGCATCGTAAAGGTGTGAGAAATGTTGGAAGTGTGCCGGACATCGGTCGTGAGGCCCCGTCCGGCATGCGGCCGTTTCAGCCCGCGGGACAAGCGGCCGGAACGGTGATTTTGACCGCGTATAATGCCGCCCTCGGGTGGTTCGGCGCGGAACGCTGTTGCTGTCACCGAGGCGCGCCAATATGGCGAGCGCATTGGGTAAGGCGTGGTTGTTGATGCGCAGTGCCGCAGTGCCGAATGGCGCCGTGGGGTGCGTTCGCCGGGTTTCGCAACCCGGTGAGCGGCGCGCCGAATTTCCTTAACCACCGAAATGTTCGCGCATCTTCCGGGCAACCGGACGGCACCGGACCGGTTCAATAGCAAGTGCAGTGGAGACCCAGATGGCAGTCATGGAACAAAACGCGGCAAAGCCGCAAGGGGGCGCCTTCAGCGATGGCGTGCGCCTGTACGTATGGGCTATCGTGATCCTCGTGATCGCGGAGCTGATCGGGGCGATCAGCATCAGCGCCGGTCACGGCAAGATCGTGTTGTTGCCGATGGTCTGGGCGTTGTTGCTCGGCGCGGCGCTGGGTCTGGCACAGGCGCGGTTGCCGCGCTTCGCGCAGATCGACCTGCCGTTGCAGCACAAGGCGGCCGCCATTTTGCAACCGGCACTGCTGCTGTTCGTGGCGAAGCTCGGCCTGCTCGTGGGCGGCTCGCTGCCCAAGCTCGTGGCTGCCGGCTGGGCGCTGGTGTTCCAGGAGTTCGGCCACTTCGTGGGCACGATCATTCTGGGCCTGCCGGTCGCGCTCATGCTCGGTATCAAGCGCGAAGCGATCGGTGCGACCTTCTCGGTCGGCCGCGAGCCGAGCCTGGCCATCATCGGTGAAAAGTACGGCTTCGATTCGCCCGAAGGCCGCGGCGTGCTGGCCGAGTACCTGACCGGCACGGTTTTCGGCGCCGTGTTCATTTCGCTGTTCGCCGGCTTCGTCGCCAGTCTGAACCTGTTCCATCCGCACTCGCTTGCCATGGGCGCCGGCGTGGGCTCGGGCTCGATGATGGCGGCCGCAGCCGGCGCCATCGCCGCGCAACAAACGCCGGAAGTCGCGAAGGAAGTCGCCACGTTCGCGGCGGCGTCGAACCTGATCACGACGACCATTGGCACGTACTTCACGTTGTTCATCTCGCTGCCGCTCGCCGTGTGGGGCTACCGCGTGATGGAGCCGGTGCTCGGCCGTATCAGCAAGCGCGGTCGCGCCAACGCGGAAGCCGCTGCCGTGGCCGACGCCGAAGCCGCCAAGGAACTCAAGCAGGCCAGCACTGCGCACACCGTCGAAATGAATTTCGGTGCGCGTCTGTTCGCGTGGGTGTTCTCGGGCGCACTGGCGCTCGTGGGCAACAGCATGGCCTTCAAGACGCCGTTCCTCGACGGCGTTCCGGGCATGTTGATCATCATCTGCGCCGTGATCGTCGGCGAAGCGTTGTATTTCGTCACGCGCCGCAAGGTGCCGGCCGTATGCTGGGTGTCGCTGATCGCGATGTTCCTGACCTCGCCCGCGTTCCCCTTCGCGCCAGTGGTCGAACAGTTCACGGGCAAGATCAACTTCCTGGCCCTCGTCACGCCGATGCTGACCTACGCCGGTCTGTCGGTTGCCAAGGACGTTCCCGCGTTCCGTCGCCTCGGCTGGCGTATCGTGGTCGTGTCGTTCCTGGCCAACGCCGGGACGTTCCTCGGCGCGGCGATCATCGCTGAGTTCTTCCACGTGTAATGGGTGGGGGCGGTACGCGGCAGCAACAGGCCGCGCCGCCATCGAGGGGCAGTGACTCGTTGTCGCGGCCCCGGGGCTGCAAGTACAAAAACGCCACGGCTTGCCGTGGCGTTTTGCTTTTCGCCAACCCCTTCGCTCCCTTTCGCTTGCAGGGGCTTGCGAGCCCGGGCGCGCGCTCAGGGTTTGGTCGTCGCTGCGTCGGCCTGCTCCCGTTCGTGGTAGTAACGGCGGAAGAACGCACGAATCTCCGCCGGGGAGAGTTTGCCGTCGTGATTCACGTCGATCTGGTCGAAATGCTGGTAGAGGAAGGGCTCGGCGGCCGCCGTTTCGTCGCGGCTCAGATAGCCGTCGCCGTCCTTGTCGGCCGCCCTGAAGTAGCGCTCGAAGGTTGCGCGGCGTGCCTGCAACTGATTGCGCTGGTAGGTGGCCCATTCATTGCGATCGATCTTGCCGTCGTGGTTCGCGTCGATCACGTCGAACGAGCGCTGCAAATAGAGCCCCAATGCGGCGTTCTGATCGGCCGCGTCGCCATAGTCAGGGCCTTGTGCCCCTGGTGCCGCAGCCGGCGGGGGCGGTGGCACCGGGGTGGTCGGTACCACGCCGTTGATCGGGGCGCGCGCCTGCTGTGCATAGCCCGGCACGGCGGCGAGCGTGAGTGCCGCCGCGCCGACACACAGGGCGGCTGCCGCGAGCGTGCGGCGACCGAGCCGACGCGCGGACAGCGTTCGAAGCGATCGTTGGCGGAGTGTCACTTGGGATGTCATGTCGCACTTCTCCTTATGGCTTGAGCAATGACGGCGGCGCGTGGCTCGCCCGGCGAGCACGCTGCCGCCCGGGAACGGCCCGTCAGCCGTCAGTAGCGGCGACGATCGTTCGTGATGACGTTACCGATCACACCGCCCACGACGGCGCCGCCCACGGTGGTGCCGAGGTCGCCGCCGGAGATAAGCGCACCACCCAGCGCGCCGACGCCGGCGCCAACTGCGGTGTTACGCGACTCGCGCGGCGTCATGCCGCCGCAGCCGGCCAGCGTGCCGACGAGCGCGGCGCCCACGAGCACCGGGGCCGCCTTGCGGGAAAAATGCGAGAGGCGCGAGATCCATCGTTGTGTGGTTTTCATGACGCATGGCTCCTTCAAAGGGGCGAGGCCCCCGGGTATTCGCAGGTCGTCGTGTCCGGGCGGCCTGCCGTTTGATGAAAGCGGTACTCGACGATCCCGCCGGGGACGGCGCATCGATGTCGTTCGACGCACATCGACGGACCCGTCAGTGCGCGGTGGCCGACCCCGGCTCCGGTGCGCCCGCGCCGCCTGCCGGATTCGATTCCTGGTAGGCCGGGGGCGGGGGCGGTGGCGGATACGGACGGCCCTGGGCATCGGACGCGTACGGCCTGCCCGAAGCATCCGTCGGCGGGTAAGGGCGCCCGTAGGCGTCGGTGCCCGGGGCAACCGGCGGAGGCGGCGCGGCATACGGGCTGCACGCCGAACCCGGCGCATACGGCGGCGGTCCGCAATTGGGCTGGTACGCCGGATTCGTCGGTTCGTTGCCTCGATAGGGCAGGCGTGGCTGCGGCGGCGCCTGGTATGCGCAGCCCGCCGTCGCGAGCATCAGGGCCGCCAGTCCTGTGGCCGCCACCGTTCTGGCCGTGAACGGGGCGCGGTTCTCAGCATTCGTTCGCATCATGACCTCCTTGCGAGAGCGGTGTTCGTCCCACTCGTCGTCATCATGGATTCGAAAAAGCAAGCGCGATTCGGCCGGGCCGTCGACGCAGCCATCGAGCACCGCGCCGCCAACGTCATCCGATCAGCATCGCTTGCCGACCCATGTTGGACGCAGGTTGCGATATTTGGATCGCCGGATCTTGTAAGCGTTTGTAATCGCGCTGGGACGCGCCGCAGGGCGGGCGTTTCCGGCCGGTGCGCTCGATAGGGCAGACGCAACGCCGAACGCTCACATGCCTGATATGCGATGTAGTCCGAATTAATGTAGGAATGCACCGACATCGCGCTGTCGGCAAACGGCGGAGGTGTGATGTAGGTGGCGACGCGCGACAGCGCGACATTCGATGCGAGGGGAATCGTCAATTCCGTATTCGTTGAAATATACGAACGCATGTGCGAAGCCGGCCCGCAGCGCGCTCATGTCCGCGGCGAGAAACATGACATCAAAACAGTTCAATTTTGAAGTATCTCGGGGCGGCGGTTTCACGGTCCGGACGCCTCGTCGGTCGTCCGGCGCTCATGCGCACATTGCGCGGCAAGACGGCGTAATACGCGATGTCTGTCATCGCAATTCACGTCGAATGCGTTTAAACACCGGGAAAGTCCGGGGGAGTGTTTGCGCTTAGTTTTCGCCGCAAGGGGCTTTTGCGCTGGCATACTGTGCGCGCTGACGTTCGGTATGCGCTTCAGTGGACGTTGAGAAATTTCGATCAAGGTGCCCGGCCTATCCGTGCAGGCTCACACATGCCACAAGTCAAGAAAGAAGACATTCGTCAGGCCATCCTGGAGGCGTCGCAGGCCCTATTTCTGGAAAAAGGGTATGTCGACACCACGATGGTGCAGATTGCCAAGCGCGCAGGTATTTCGCACGCGAACATCTACAGCTACTTCACGGCGAAGCTGCAAGTCTTCTTCTGTGTTTACGAAAAATGGTTCAAGGCGCGCGTCACCGCGATAGAGGCGGACGTTCTGGCCGCACACGGGGCCCATGCCCGCATGCGCACGCTGCTGGCCGGCACGCTGGTGCAATTGCCGCGGCTCGATAACGGCTTCTCGCACAATCTGGTCCAGGCGTTGGCCACCGTCAGCCCCGGCGACCCGTACGATCCGGCGTTGTTGCAGTGGTTTCGCGAACGCCTGTCGGGCATGCTGGCCGCGTGCGCGCCGAGCCTGGCCCGTGACAGTGTGCGACGCGCGCGTCTGGTCGACATCCTGGTGCTGACGTTCGACGGGTGCCTCGTCAATCATCATGTCAACCCGGCTTCGCTGCCCGACATCGCCATGCTCGAGGAGTTCGTGACGGCGTTCCTGTCGTCGGAGCCGGTCGAGCCCGCTCCCGCGCCGCACTCGCCGCTCACGCCGACAGGCTCCGCGGCGGCGGCCTGACAGGACGCCAATGCGATCACTTCCCTGGACCGCCCTCAACCTCGGACGCAAGCTCAAGTTCCATCAACTCCAGGTCTTCGACCGCGTGCTCGAGACGGGCTCGCTCGTGCGCGCGGCCAATGAAACGGGACTCACGCAGCCGGCCGTGAGCAAGATCGTGCACGAACTCGAGGCCTGCTTCGAGGGCCCGTTGTTCGTGCGCAGCAATCGCGGCATGCAGCCCACCGAACTGGGTGAGTTGCTCGGCCATCGCGTGAAATCGCTGATGGCCGAACTGCGTTACCTGACCGACGAGGTCAATGCGTTCAGCGCCGGCACCAGCGGTCACGTGATCGTGGGCACGCTGATCTCCGCGTCGGCCGATTTGCTGCCTCGCACCATTGCCATGCTCAAGGGACGCGCGCCGGGCGTGCTGGTCACGGTTCGCGAGGCCACCACCGCGCAACTGTTCCCGGCACTCGCGAGCGGCGACCTCGATATCGTCGTGGGCCGCTTGCCCGAGCGTGCGCTACCGGTGGCCAACGCGTTCGCGCTCACGCACGAAGTGCTCTTCAATGAATCGCTCTGTGTGGTCGGTGGCAAGCGCCATTGGGCCCATGCGCCCGAGCGAGTGCCGCTCGCGCAGTTGCGCGAAGGCGCGTGGGTCCTGCCGGTGCCCGAGTCGCCGTCGCGGCTGGCCGCCGAGCGCCTCTTCCATGACGCCGGACTGGCGTTGCCCGAGGACGTCGTTGAATCCCTCTCGATGCTTACCAACATCGGCCTGATGCTGGAGAGCCCGCGTGTCGTGCTCATGCCGCGCGCGGCCGCCAAGCCGTTCGTCGAATCGGGGCTGCTGCGGGTGTTGGCCGATACCGTGCCGGGCAGCTTCGGCGACGTGGGATATTCGCTGCGCACCGACAGGCCGCCAAGCCCCGCTTGCGAGCGCTTCGTCGCCTGCCTTCGTGAGGTGTGCGGCCTGACTCCGTAATACCGCGCGTGCCCGTGAACGTGTGTCGATCGTCCGAACGCCACAGGGCGGTATGCCGTCACGTCGCGATGTCTTGACGTCGTCGATGGCATACCGCCCTGGAGGCACTGCGCGTGGGGTGAGGGGCGAAGGCGCTCGCGGCGTGACAACGCCGCATCAGATGCGCGTCAGAGTCGCGCGAGGGACGAAACCAGGCCCGGATTCTGTTGCACGAGTCGAATCAGGCAAGCCGCCTGGGCGTTGGGGCGTGCGCGACCCTGCTCCCAGTTCTCCAGCGTACGCGGATTCGTGCGCAGGTAGTGCGCGAACACGTTGCGCGACATGCCCAGATGCTTGCGTAGCGCGAGGAGTTCGTCGGGGAATACTTCCAGTTTCGGTAGCGGCGTGCGAGGCAGCTCCTTGATGTTGAGCGGAAGATCCGCTGGAAGGCCGTTCTTGACGTGTGCCGGCTCAGTGGGCGGTGGCGCACCGGTGTCTTGCGTGAGCAGCCAGCGGAAGGGATTCGAAGGCGTATTTGAGTAAGCCATAGTCCTGCCCGGGAGTCTGAATGTTGGAAATCGGAACGCTTGCTAAGGCAATCAAGCGGAGCCGATTGCACCACACAGTGCTGCTGGGTGCTTTCACAAAACACTCCCGATTTTCGCGTCTGACACCTATCGAATACTACGCACTTCGTACAGGCGGGGTGCCGCGGAGTGTACGCAAAAAAGTGAGGCGCGCACGGCGGCGCGCGCTCACGCGCACTGTCACGCATCCACACGCATTCACACGCATTCACACGCCGAGGTAGGTCTGCAGCTCGGGCAGCGCCTGACGCAGGCTCGCCGAGTCGCCCTGCCAGGCCACACGGCCCTTGTCGACGATGTAGTGCCGGTCGCCGAGCTCAAGCATCGGCGCGAGGTTCTTGTCGATACACAGGATCGACAGTCCGCTGCCTTTGAGTTGCTTGAGGCATTGCCAGATTTCACCCCGAATGAGCGGCGCGAGGCCTTCCGTGGCTTCGTCGAGAATGAGCAATTTCGGATTCGTCATCAATGCGCGGCCGATCGCGAGCATTTGCTGCTCGCCGCCGGACAGATTGCTGCCGAGGTTCTTCTCCCGTTCGCGAAGCCGCGGGAAGAGGCCGTAGATGCGCTCCAGCGTCCAGGGCGAGCTGGCGCCGTGGCGATTGCCTGCGGTCGCGACGAGGTTCTCGCGAACGGTGAGCGTGGGGAATATCTGGCGGCCTTCGGGGACCAGCCCCATCCCGGCCCGTGCAATGCGATGCGACGGGCTCGCATGCACGGGCTGGCCGTCGAACACGATCTCGCCGCGCGCCGGGCGCATGAGTCCCGTCATCGATTTGACGGTGGTGGACTTGCCCATGCCATTGCGGCCGAGCAGCGTGACGAACGTTCCGCGCTCGATCTCCAGATGCATGCCGAACAGCGCCTGGCTCGCACCGTAATACGACTCGACGCCGGACAAAGACAACAATGTGCTCATGCGGTCGCTCCCAGCATTTCGTTGCGGGTGTCATCCCCGAGATAGGCCTCGCGCACGCCGGCGTCGTTGCGAATGGCGTCAGCGGTCCCGCAGGCGATGGCGCGTCCGTAGACGAGCACGGTGATGCGGTCGGCGAGCGCGAATACGGCGTCCATGTCGTGCTCCACGAGCACGATCGCGTAATCGCCCTTGAGTTCGGCGAGCAGATGCGTCATCTGTTCCGATTCGGCTTGCGACATCCCGGCCATCGGCTCGTCGAGCAGCAGCAGCTTCGGGTGGCTGGCGAGGGCCATGGCCAGTTCCAGTTGACGATGCTCGCCGTGGGCCAGGGAGCTGGCCGGCACGTGCATGCGCGTCGCGAGCCCGGCGCGCGCCAGGATCTCGCGTGCGGGCTCGACGAGCGACGCTTCGCCGATGGCCGGACGCCAGAAGCCGAAGCTATGCCCCTGCATGGCCTGCACGGCGACCATCACATTCTCCAGCGCGGTGAATTCCCGGAACACCGATGTGATCTGGTACGACCGCGCGAGCCCGGCGTGGGCGCGCTGCTCGATGGGCATGGCGGTGATGTCGCGCCCGTCGAAATGAATGCTGCCCTCGTCGGAGCGCAGCTCGCCCGCCAGCTGGCCGATGAGCGTGCTCTTGCCGGCGCCGTTCGGGCCGATGATGGCGTGCAGCTCGCCCGGCGCGACGTCGAGGCAGAAGTGATCGGTCGCGGTCAGTCCGCCATATCGTTTGACCAGTTGGTCCACGCGAAGCAGGCTCATGCTTTGCCCTCCACGGTGCCGGTGCGGCGCGAGAGTCGCACCTGAAGGTCGCCGAGCAGGCCGTACAGGCCGCGTCGCGAAACGAGCACGGCCACCACGATCAGCGGCCCGAAGATGATCATCCAGTGTTCGGTCATGCCCTTGAGCCACTCCTCGATGAGCAGCATGGCCGCGCTGCCGAGCACCGGACCGAAGAACGATCCGAGGCCGCCGAGCACGACCATCACGATCAACTCGCCGGAGGCGGTCCATGCCATGTACGCGGGCGAGACGAAATGCGTGAGATTGGCGTAGAGCATGCCGGCCACGCCGCAGGCCATGGCGCTCAGGATGTAAGCCACGAGTTTGTAGCGCAGCGTCGGATAGCCGAGCGCACGCATGCGACGGTCGTTCTGGCGAGCGCCGCGAATGACCATGCCGAAGCGGGCCTCGACGAGGCGGCGACCGGCCCACACGCACAGGCACAGCACGGCGAACGCGACGTAATACAGCACGGCCGGATCGTCGAGCGTCACGCTGCCGAAGCGGCTGCCGGCGGAGACGGGCAGGCCGTCGTCGCCGCCATACTGCTTCAGGCTCACGGCAAGGAAGTAGAACATCTGGGCAAACGCCAGCGTGATCATGATGAATGCGATGCCGGTGGTGCGCAGCGACAGCAGGCCGGTCACGGCACCCACGATCGCGCACAGCAGCAGCGTGAGGCCGAGATGCACGAAGCCGTTGTCCACGCCGTGATAGCTGAGGATCCCCACCACATAGGCGCCGAGGCCCAGATACAACGCATGGCCGAAGCTCACCATGCCGCCGTAGCCGAGGATCAGGTCGAGCGAGACCGCCGCGATGGCGAACACGACGATGCGCCCGAACAGGGTGAGATAGAACGGTTGCTGGGTGTATGTCGCGTAAAGCGGCACCAACGCCAGCGCGGCCAGCAGCAACAGGGGCACGGCAGTGCGAAGATTGAGTTTCATTTCCATCGTTTCCATCGTCAGCCGTGTTTGACCGGGAAGAGACCTTGCGGGCGCACGGCGAGCACGGCGGCCATCACAAGGTAGATGAGCATCGACGCCAGCGCGGGGCCGGCGGTGTCCGCGGTGCTGCGCTCCATGAGGCTGCGCAGCAGTGCGGGCAATGCCGTTCGGCCGACCGTGTCGACCACGCCGACGATCAACGCCGCGAGAAACGCGCCGCGCACCGAGCCGATGCCGCCGATCACGATCACGACCATCGTGAGAATCAGGATCGGCTCGCCCATGCCCGGCTGAACCGACAGGATCGGGCCCGCCATCAGGCCGGCAATCCCGGCGAGAATCGCGCCCAGGCCGAACAGCAGCGAATTGAGCAGCACAATGTTCACCCCCAGCGCGCCGACCATCTGGCGGTGCGTGGAGCCGGCGCGGATCAGCATGCCGATGCGCGTGCGGTGGATGAGCACATAGCAGCCGAGCGCCACCGCAAGACCCACCACGATGATGAGGAAGCGGTATGCCGGGTACGCCAGGCCGAACAGATTCACCGTGCCGGCGAGCCATTCGGGCACTTCCATGTAGTACGGCGACGGCCCCCAGATCATCCGGGCCAGTTCATTGAAGAACAGGATCAGGCCGAAGGTGGCCAGTACCTGGTCGAGGTGATCGCGGTCGTAAAGGGTCTTGAGCGCGACAAACTCGACGATCAGGCCGATGACGAGCATGGCCGGCACGATCGCCACGGCGGCAAGCGCGAACGATCCCGTGTGGTTGTACACGGTGGCGGCGATGAAGGCGCCCATCATGTACAGCGAGCCGTGCGCGAGGTTCACGAAATTCATGATGCCGAAAACCAGCGTGAGGCCGGCGGCCATCAGGAACAGCAGAATGCCCAGTTGCAGGCCGTTCAGGCACTGCATGACGAAAAGCGTGAGACTCATGTCGCCTCCCGGGGAAGCCCCATCTGGCGGAAGATGGCCTGCGTGAGCGGGCTCGCGGCGTCGTTGAGCGTGAGTACGATATCGAAGTGGTTGGTGCCGGGCATCGGCACGTACGTCCCCTCGAAGCCTCTGGCGCGCCACGCCGCGAGGTAGTCGTCGGTCTGGCGCTTGAACTCGGCTGTCTCGGTCTCGCCGTACGACACCACCAGCGGGCAGCCGTGCGAGGGCAACTGGAAATACGGGCTGTTGCGGCGGGCGTCTTCCTCGGAGAGCTTCATCCATTCATTGATGTGCGTGAACGGAATGGGCGTGAGGTCGAACAGGCCGGAGAGCGGCACCGCGCCGGCGATCACGTTCTCGGGGACGCCGTATGCCGCGTGCCAGCCGTGGGCAAGCAGCATGCCCACCAGGTGGCCGCCGGCCGAGCTGCCGCAGACATGGATGCGGCGCGCGTCGCCGTGGTGCTCGCCGATGTGGCGATGCACCCACGCGAGCGCACGTCGGGTCTGGTCGACGATGGTGTCGAGCGAGGCACCCGGCGCGAGCGAGTAGTTGACGGCGACCACCGTGGCGCCGGCGCGTGTGAAGGCGGGCGCCATGTTGCTCGAATCGCTCTTGTTGAGCGCGCGCCAGTAGCCGCCGTGCACGAAGAAGAACACGGGGGCGCCGGGCGCGGGCGCGGGAAAGATGTCCAGCGTTTCGTCGGGATGCTCCCCGTAGGCGACATCCAGGACGCACGGCGTGGTCGCGCGGGCATGCGCGCTGTCGGCGGCGTACTGTTCCAGGATGTCGAGAATGTTCGGCGTGGTGGCGCGAGCGTTGTATTGAACGTCCAGCTCGGCGTCGTCGAAATTGCGGTAGCGCTTCATAAACCCTCGATGGTGCTCCGGTATGGCCCGGGTCGTGCAACGGCGGTGACGGTGGCGGTGGGGGCCACGGACACTTCAGCAGCGGCCCGCGGCGATCCCGCGCGCGGGGCGCGCTCGCCGTGTGCCGGTCCAGCAGTTCACATCACGCATGGCGGGACATCGTGAGCCACGACGGCCCCACCATGCAATGCGCAGCAGCTTACGATTTGATCTTGCACTGTGCGGCCAGATCGGCGCGCGTCTTGATGTGGATTTGCCCCTTGGTGGCGAAGGCGGCGCCCGAGGCGTCCTTCACCACGTCCACGCGATAGAACTGCGCGACGGGGAACTGGTTGCTGGCGAACTTGAACGGTCCGCGCACCGACGCGAAGTCGGCCGCCTTGAGCGCGGTGCGCAGCGCTTCGCGGTCCGCCACGCTGCCCTTGGTCTTGGCAAGCGCGGAGTCGATCAGGTTGGCCGCGTCATACGACTGTGCGGCGTACATCGAGGGCACGCGGTTGTACTTTTTCTGGAAGGCCGCGACGAACTGCTTGTTCTGCGCGTTGTCGAGATCCGGCGAGTACGGCGCGCTGGTGATCGCCCCCACGGCCAGTTCCTTGAGCGCGGGCAGGGTGGAGCCGTCGATGGTCGACACCGAGATCAGCGGGATCTTGCCGAGCAAGCCGGCCTGGCGGTACTGCTTGACGAAGTTCACGCCCATGCCGCCCGGATAGAACACATAGACGGCGTCGGGCTTGGCGGCCTGCAACTGGGCAATTTCGGCCGAGTAGTCCGGCTGATTGACCTGGGTGTACACCTCGTCGACGATCTGCCCCTTGTAGTCGCGCTTGAAGCCGTTCACGGCGTCGCGTCCGGCTTGATAGTTCGGCGCCATCACGTACATCTTCTTGTAGCCGAGATCGGTCGAGAGCTGACCGCCCGCCTCGTGCAGCTCGTCGTTGTCCCACGAGGTCGAGAAGAAGTTCGGCGAGCACTGCGCGCCGGCGATCGGCGTCGGGCCGGCGTTCGAGCCGACCATGACCACGCCCGCGTTCGTCACGTTCTTGTGGATGGCCATCATCACGTTCGAGAACGTCACGCCGGTGATGATCGACACCTTGTCGCGCTCCACGAGCTTCTGCGCGGCCTGCACGCCCACGTCGGGCTTGAGCTGGTCGTCTTCCTTGATGACCTGCACCGGCACGCCGCCGAGCTTGCCGCCCTTTTGCTCGACGGCGAGCATGAAGGCGTCGTACTGGTCCTGCCCGAGCGCGCCGCCGGGGCCGGAGAGCGTACCGATGAAACCGATCTTCACCTGGGCGTGCGCCCCGGTCGATGCGAACATCGCGGCGGCTGCGGCGACGGCGCCCAGTACGGCGATGGCTTTGCGTTGCGTGGTCTTCGTTCCCGTCATCATGGTCTCCAAACTAAGTGCCGAAACTGGCAATCACTGTCAGCAGAGGACTTGCGCCGGGATACTTGACCGCTTCTTCACGTCGGTCATGGCAGGCCAGGCGCGTCAGACTGATACAAATCGTCCTATATTGTTTAAGCGTCAAATATTTCAGTGCCCAGCCTAAACGACGCCTTTTGCGTAGGCAAGCAATTTCAAAAACACCTCGGGAAAGCACCAGTCAGAGGTTGAAGAACTCCCGGGCGTTGCCGGCCAGAATGCGTGCCCGGGCGCTCTCGTCCAGGCCCGGCTGCTCGGCCACGAGCCGGCCGATGTCCTGTTCGCCGAGCGGGAAGGGGTGGTCCGAGCCGAGCATGATGCGCTCCACGCCCATGGTGTCGACCAGCAGGCGCAGGGCGCGCGGGTCGAACACCGCGCTGTCCACGTAAAAGCGTTCGAGATAGTGGGATGGCGGGTGGGGGCTGTCGGCGCGCACGATGTCGCGGCAGTGCCACGCGTTCTCGGCGCGGCCGAGCAGATACGGGAACGCGCCGCCGCCATGGGCGAAGCACAGCTTGAGCGAGCGCGGCAGGCGCTCGAACGCGCCGGAGAGGATCAGCGAGAGGATCGAGAGCTGCGTCTCGGCGGGCATGGCCACGAGCCACGGCATCATCCACTTCTTCATGCGCCCGTCGGTCATCATGTCCCACGGATGTACCAGCACGGGAATGTGCTCGTTGCCGCAGTGCCGCAAAAACGCCACGAGTTGTTCGTCGTCCAGATCTTTCGGCCCCAGGTGGTTGCCGATCTGCACGCCCACGTGGCCGGTGGCCTTGGCACGCGAGGCTTCCGCGCAAGCCAGGTCGAGATCCTGCAGCGGCACCTGCGCCATGGCCTTCAGGCGAGTGGGGGCGTAGGCGCAATGTTCGAGCGCGAGATCGTTCATGCGCCGCACCCAGTCGATCACCTTGCGGCCCTCGTAGCGGTAGCCGAACATGATCGGCGTGGCACACACGACCTGCAGGTCGATGCCGTGACGGTCGAGTTCTTCGATACGCAGCGCGGGATCCCACAACGCGCGGTAGACCGGCCGGAAGGCACGGTCGTCGAGCATGATGTTGCCGGTCTCGCCACCGTCGTCGATACGAAGCCAGGGCGCGGTGGCGGGGTCGAGGCGGGCCGCTTCCTCCCGCGCGATGCGCGGGAAGAAGTGGGCGTGCATGTCGATTTTCTTCATGACGTGACGTATTGGGTTCAGAGGGCGGCGCTGTGGCTCAGGCGGATGCCGCGGTGGTCTTCGGTTGCGCGGCGCGCCCCGGGTGGATCTCTCCGCAGCCCGGGCAGCGGCGCAACGCTTCGTTGCCGTAGAACGCCTCGAAAAGCGGGGGCAGGTCGGTCACGATGCTCTTGAGCTGGACTTCCACGCGGTGCACGCGGGTGCCGCAATTCAGGCAGTACCACTCGAAGCCGTCCAGCAGTCCGGCGGGGCGCTGGCGCTCGATCACGAGGCACAGGCTGCCGGCTTCGGGACGCTGCGGCGAGTGGCGCACATGCGGCGGCAACAGGAAGATGTCGCCTTCCTTGAGATCGATGCGCTCGGCGCGGCCGTCGATCCACAGGTTCACCCAGGCATTGCCCTTGAACTGGTAAAAGAATTCCTCGAGCGGATCGTCGTGATAATCGGTGCGATGGTTCGGGCCGCCCACGACCGTCACGATGAAATCGCTGTCCTGCCAGACCTGCTGGTTGCCCACGGGCGGTTTGAGCAAATGTGCGTGGTCGTCGATCCAGCGCTGGAAATTGAAAGGCTTGCCATACGTCAACATGCTGTCTCCCGGGTCATGCCGCGTCAGGTGGGGTATCGGTTGGCCGCTGTCTCGTCAGCGTGCGCGCGGCGAGTACGCCACGCACTTGATCTCGACGAGCAGCAGCGGATGCGGCAACTGGTGCACCGCCACGGTGGTGCGCGTGGGGCCGCTCTCGTCGAAATACTCGCCGTACACTTCGTTGTAGCCGCCGAAGTCGTTCATGTTGACGAGAAACGCGCCGACTTCGACCACGTCGGCGAGCGAGGCGCCTTCGCTGGCGAGAATGTCGCGAATGTTCTCGATGACCGCGCGGGTCTGCTCGCGAATGTCCAGTTGGGTCACGCCCAGGGCATCGACCTGGGCGCCGGCGTAGGTATTGTCCGGACGGCGCGAGCTGGTGCCCGAGACGAACAGGAAGTCTCCGGCGCGCTTGATGTGCGGGAATTTGCCGCGCGGTCTGGCCTTGCCTTCGACCACGCGGGCCTGCGTGTCTTGCGATGCGCTCATGGATTCAGTCTCCGATTGTCTTGGTAGCATTGGCGCACGGGTGCGGCGCGCTCGACCCCCATCGATTGCGCCGCACCGTCGCCTCACAGTTTGATGCAGATGTTAGTGATTTCGGAATAGAAATCGAGCGAGTGGCGGCCGCCCTCGCGGCCCAGTCCCGAGAGCTTCACGCCGCCGAACGGCGTGCGCAGATCGCGCAGGAACCATGTGTTGACCCACACGAGTCCGGTCTGGAACTGCCGGGCCACCCGGTGCGCGCGCGAAAGATTCGTTGTCCACACGCATCCGGCCAGACCGTAGTCGCTGTCGTTCACGCGACGAATCACTTCCTCTTCGGTGTCGAACGGCGCCACGTGACACACCGGTCCGAAGATCTCTTCGCGCACGCAGCGCGCCGAGTCCGGCAGGCCGGTCCAGACGGTGGGCTGCACGAATGCGCCTTCGTCGCGGTCGTCGCCGAACGTCGGCACGCCGCCGCCGGTGACGACCGTGGCACCTTCCTCCACCGCGAGCCGGTAGTACGAGAGCACCTTCTCGCGATGCTTTCGGGAAACGAGCGGCCCCATCTGCACCCCCGGCGCATCGGGCGCGTCGATGCGCAGCGCGGCGGCCCGTTCGCCGAGCGCGGCCACGAATTTGTCGAAGATCGGGCGCTCGACATAGACACGCTCGGAGCACAGGCAGACCTGGCCGGCATTGGTGAACGAGGAGCGCACCACGCCGTCGACAGCCTTCTCGAAGTCGGCGTCGGCGAACACCACGGCGGCGTTCTTGCCGCCGAGTTCGAATGAGATTTCTTTCACGCCGTCGGCCACGGCCTTCATGATGGCGCTGCCGGTGCGCGATTCGCCGGTGAACGTGATCGCGGCGACGTCCGGGTGCCGCGTGAGGAATTCGCCCGCCGAGTTCGGCCCGAATCCGTGCACGAGGTTGAACACGCCCGGCGGCACGCCGGCGTCGTGCATCACCTCGGCGAGCAGCGTGGCGGACGAGGGCGTTTCTTCCGAGGGCTTGGCCACCACGCAGTTGCCCATCGCCAGGGCGGGGGCAACCTTCCACGTGAAGAGCAGCAGCGGCAGGTTCCACGGCGAGATGATGCCGATCACGCCGAGCGGCTTGCGCGTGACGTAGTTCATCACGTCGCCGCCGTCGGCCGCGCGCATCTCGAAGACCTCGCTGCCGGCGGTCTTGATGAGGTCCGCAAACATTCGGAAGTTGGCGATGCCGCGCGCGATGTCGAGGGTGCGTGCCTGTTCCTGCGGGCGTCCCGTGTCGGCCACTTCGGCGGCCACGAATTCGTCGAAGCGCGCCTGGATGCCGTCGGCGATGCGATGCAGCACATCCGCGCGCTCGGCCGGCGTGGTCTTGCCCCATGGGCCTTCGTGCAGGGCGCGGCGTGCGGCGCGCACGGCGCGATCGACCGTGGCGGCGTCGGCTTCGCAAACTTTCGCGACGCAATGCCCGTCGACCGGGCTGAGGTTATCGAACCGACGATCGGTGGCGACGAACGCACCGTCCACGTAATGCCGCAGCAGCGGCGCAGTCGCAAGGCTCACGAGGTCTCCTGGAGCTGAGTGTTTTGCGGGGTGGCGGCGCGGCGCTCGACGCCATGGGTCCTCCACCGGATGCCCTCAAGTCTAGGCATCCGGGTCTATAAAAAATAATGAAATGTCGCGGATCGTCTATTCCTTAATGGAATAGCAGCGGGAATAGCAGCGGGAATAGCCGCGCCGTTCAGCGGTGGGATGGGTGGTTCACCCGGGCGCGGGCTTCACGAAGGTCGCGAGGGTCACGTTCCTCGCCGATGGCCGCGGGAGGCAGGTCGGAGTCCAGATATTCGACCAGGTGGGCGTTGAGCAGGGCGGCAAGTCCTTCGCCGCCGCGGCGCATCACGTAATTGTGGTTCCAGCGGAACAACGGCTGGGCAAGGGGGGCGAGCTTGTTCATCCATGGCCGCGTGGTGTGCACGTCCCAGGCATAGCGCACGACCGTGATCGCGCCTTCGGTATCGAAACGCCACACACCGGTGCCTTGCGCCTCGCCGCTGGCCACGCTGCGCACTTCGCGCATGGGCTCGACGTGGGTGACGCGGGTCTCCACCGTCAGCGAGTAGGGCAAGGCGCCATGCCATGTGAGTTCGCGCACGGCGCCCACACCGTCGGCATCGCCCGGATCCAGCGTGCGCACTTCGCGCACGCATGGCCACCACCGTGCCCAATGGTCCACGTCGCGGATCGTGTCCCAGACTTCGTTGAGCGGCGCGGTGAGCCGCCAAAGGGTCAGAAAGTGATACTCGTTCATGGCCGATCCCGTTCGTGGTTGGAGGGGGCGTCGTCATGCCCGGTGCGGCAAATGCGCCCGAGGGGAACCGCACCGGACTTTCAGTATAGGCGGGCTGGCGCGCTTTGCCGGCACTGGCCGCCGCCCCCGGGCCTGTCATCAATTCATCACATTCCCTCCATACAATCCCGTAGTGAAAACGTTTTCGTAAACGTTTACATTTACGCAAAATCCGTCAACGTCGATATCGGCGTCGTTTGACGACACTAACGAGAGGAGCATGGGCGTGGCAGATATCCGGGACGTGGCGCAGCGCGCGGGATGTTCGATTGCGACGGTGTCGCGCGCCCTCAATTCGCCGCAACTGGTGCGCCCTGAGACGCTGGCACGAGTGCAGGCCGCCGCGGCGGAACTCAAGTTCCGCCCGAATGCGCTCGGCCGGCAGTTGCGTGGCGAGCGCACCGGCCTGATCGGCGTGATGCTGCCGACGCTGGGCAACCCCGTGTTCGCCGACTGTCTCGAAGGGATCGAGGCGGCCATCGACGGCACCGGCCGCCGGCTGCTGCTCGTGACCACGCAGTACGACCCCGAGCGCGAGCGCAACGCCATCGAAACGTTGTTGCAACAGCGCGTCGACGGCCTGCTGCTCACGCTGGCCGATGCCGAGCACAGTGCGCTGATCGACGATCTCGCCGCCGAAGGCGTGCCCTGCCAGATGCTCTACAACGACGCGCCGGCGCGGCCGTGCGTGTCGGTCGACAACCGGGCGGCCGCCGCGCAGGGCGTGGCAATGCTGATCGAAGCGGGACATCGCGACATCGTCATGGTGACCGGGGCGCTGCACGCCTCCGACCGTGCCAAGCGGCGTTATCTCGGCTACGGCGACGCCATGCGGGCCGCCGGCCTCACGCCGCTGCCCGCCGTCGAAATCGATTTCAACAGTGGTGCACGCGGCGAACGCGTGCGCGAGTGGCTGGCGCAGCGCGAGCGCGACGGCGCTCGCCCCACCGCCATCTTCTGCTCCAACGATTTGCTTGCCCTCGGCGTGATGCGCGCGCTGCGCGAGGCGGGACTGCGCGTGCCCGACGACATGTCCGTGCTCGGTTTCGACGGCCTGGCCGTGGGCGAGCTGCTCTCGCCCACGCTCGCCACCGTCGTGCAGCCGAGCGTGGAGATCGGCCGCCACGCGGCGCAACGCCTGCTCGCGCAAATCGACGCGCGCGCCGGTGCGTCGCCCGGGCACGAGGCGTCGCTGAGCCACGCGCTGATCCTGCCGCACGAGATTCGGCGTGGCGGGACGGTGGCGGCGCCGCCGCACGGCATCGGCCAGCAAGGCCCAGGCAGTGATGAATAGGGGCTGGCGAAGGTTTTGAAGGTTTTGCAGGGCAGCAGTAAGCAAGGAAATGGGCGCACGACTGGCTCCGCCAAGAGAGCACAGCGTTCGCCGAGGCAATCAGGCATTGGACTAGCACCAGACCGCAACTTGCGGCGGCATGAGAGTGCCGCCAACGCTCAGACATTCAGGAGCCCGGAAATGAAGCTTTGGATTACCCGCGCCGCACGCACGCTGGCGCTTTGCACCTTGCTCGGCGCTGGCGCCGCGCAGGCCCAGCAGACCGCCATCTGTTACAACTGCCCGCCGGAGTGGGCGGACTGGGCTGGTCAGGTCAAGGCGATTGCACAGGACACCGGCATTCGCGTGCCGCTCGACAACAAGAACTCCGGTCAGGCGGTCGCGCAGCTCATCGCCGAGCAGAAGGCGCCGGTGGCCGACATCGTGTACCTGGGGATCACGTCCGCGATCGAAGCGGCCAAGAAGGGTCTGCTCGCGCCGTACAAGCCCGCCAACTGGGATCAGGTGCCGGCCAATCTGAAGGACCCGAACGGCATGTGGACCACGATCCACTCGGGCACGGTGGGTTTCTTCGTGAACCGCGACGCGCTCGAGGGCAAGCCGGTGCCGCGTTCGTGGGCCGACCTGCTCAAGCCGGAGTATCGCGGCATGGTGGGTTATCTGGACCCGAGCAGCGCGTTCGCGGGCTATGCCGCGGCGATCGCCGCCAACCAGGCGCTCGGCGGCTCGATGGACAACTTCGGTCCGGCCATCGGCTATTTTCAGAAGCTCAAGGCCAACGCGCCGATCGTGCCGAAGCAGACGGCCTACGCTCGCGTGCTCTCGGGTGAGATTCCTATCCTGATCGACTTCGACTTCAACGCGTACCGTGCGATCTACAAGGACCGCGCCAACGTGCAGTTCGTGATTCCGATGGAAGGCACCGTGTCGCTGCCGTACGTCATCGCACTGGTCAGGGGCGCGCCGCATGCCGACAACGGCAAGAAGGTGATCGACTACACGCTCTCGGACAAGGGCCAGGCGCATTGGGCGCATGCGTTCCTGCGTCCGGTGCGTGCCAACACGATGCCGGCGGACGTGGCCGCCAAGTTCCTGCCGGCCACCGACTATGCCCGTGTGAAGCCGGTCGATCTGCAGAAGCTGGCCGCGCAGCAGGATGCGTTCGGTCAGCAGTATCTGAAGAACGTGCGCTGAGCACGGCAAAGCCCAACGAGGAAGAGGAGCAAAGCAAGCGATGCGTGACCTGACTCTGCCGCGCGGCTGGCGCGTGGCACTTCTGCTACCGGCGCTGGCGGTCTTTCTGGCGTTCTGGCTGTTGCCGATGGCCGCCCTCGTGCAGGTGAGCGGCGACGGTCATGCGTTCGAGACCTATCGCGCGATTCTCACCAATGCGCGCTATCTCGACAGCCTATGGCAGACCGTGGTGCTCTCGGCACTGGTCACGCTGGCCACACTGGCGTTGTCGCTTGTGGCGGGCCTCTTCCTCACCCGTCATGACTTTCGGGGCAAATCGGCACTCGTGTCGATGCTGACCCTGCCCTTGGCGTTCCCTGGCGTGGTGGTCGGCTTCATGGTCATCATGCTCGCGGGGCGTCAGGGCCTCATCGGCGATCTCACGCTCAAGCTCGTCGGCCACAAGCTCGTGTTTGCCTACTCGCTCGCGGGCCTGTTTCTCGGATATCTGTACTTCTCGATTCCGCGCGTGATTCTCGCCGTGATGGCGGCGGCGGAATCGCTCGATCATTCGCTCACGGAAGCGGCGGCGTCGCTGGGCGCGGGGCCGTTCGCCATTGCGCGCGACGTGACACTCCCCGCGCTGGCGCCGGCGCTGATCGCCTCGGGCGCGATGTGTTTCGCGACCTCGGTTGGCGCATTCGGCACGGCCTTCACGCTCGCGACGGATATCGACGTGCTGCCCATGACCATCTACACCGAATTCACGCTCAACGCCAACGTGGCGACGGCGGCGGCGCTCTCGGTCATTCTCGGCATCGTGACCTGGGCCGTCCTCATGCTGGCCCGCAATTTCACGGGTCAGGCCGTGGCCGCCGGAGGTTGATCCGATGCTCAAGAAAATTCTCTTCGCACTCCAGCTCACGCTCACGCTGCTGATGTGCGCATTCCTGCTGATTCCCGTGGGCATGTCGATTCTCGCCGGGTTGTCGGTGAACTACTTCCGCGGGCCGTCGGCCGGGCTCACGTTCCGATGGGTGATCCAGGTCTGGCAGGATTATCACGACGCCATTCTGAATTCCCTGTACGTCGGGCTGAGCACGCTGGTGCTCGTGACGCTGCTCGGCGTGCCTGCCGGCTATGTGCTCGCGCGCTGGAAGAGCCGCATGGCGCGATGGATCGAGGAATTGCTCACGCTGCCCATTGCGCTGCCCGGACTGGCGAGCGCGCTGGCGTTGATTAGCGTGTATGGCGGGATGCGCGGTTTTCGCGAGAGCCTGGCGTTCATCGTGGTGGGCCACGTAATCTTCACGTTGCCGTTCATGGTGCGTGCCGTGGCCGCGGCGTGCGCCGACTCGCGCATCAAGCTGATGGAGGAGGGCGCGGCCAGTCTCGGGGCGAGTTTCCTGCGACGCTTCACCACTGTGGTCCTGCCCAACATCCGCAGCGAGATCGTGGCCGCGGCGCTCATCGTGATCACGCTCTCGCTGGGCGAATTCAACCTCACCTGGATGCTGCACACCCCGGACACCAAGACATTGCCGGTCGGCCTTGCGGACGCCTACGCGTCGCTGCGACTGGAGATCGGCAGCGCGTATACGGCGGTGTTCTTCGTGCTGATCGTGCCCCTGCTCATCGTGATGCAGATGACGGCGCAGCGCGCGAAGTCCACCAACGGGAAAAATTCGGCGCGCGGTCGCACCTGAACCGAACGCCAAGGACATGACGATGAAACTGACTTCCATCCCCATTCATCTGGAACGTTGTGCCAAGACGTTCAACGGCAACACCGTGCTCCAGCCGCTGGACCTGACGATCGGCGCGGGCGAGACGCTGGTTCTGCTCGGGCCGTCCGGCTGCGGCAAGACCACGACATTGCGCATGATCGCCGGGCTCGAGCGTCCCGACGCGGGAGGCCGCGTGCTTTTCGGCGACGAGGACGTTACACGCCTGCCGATCGAGAAGCGCCGTGTGGGCATGGTGTTCCAGAACTATGCGCTGTTTCCGAACTTCAGCGTGCGCGGCAATGTGGCATACGGGCTCAAGCTGCGCGGCCTGCCGTCGGCGCAGATCGACAAGCGCGTGAACGAATTGCTCGAACTCGTGCATCTCACGCCGTTCGCCGAGCGCGCCATCGCGCAGCTCTCGGGCGGCCAGAAGCAGCGTGTGGCCCTCGCGCGCGCGCTCGCACCGGAGCCGCGCGTGCTGTTGCTCGACGAGCCGCTCACGGCGCTCGACGCCAAGCTGCGCGAGACCGTGCGTGCCGACATGGATCGTCTGTTGCGCGGGTTGGGGGTCACGACGGTGTACGTGACGCACGATCAGGACGAGGCGATGGCGCTGGGCGATCGCATCGTGGTGATGAGTGCCGGGCGCATCGAGCAGATCGGTGCGCCGCGCGACATCTACTATCAACCGTCGTCGCGGCATGTGGCGAACTTCGTCGGCACGCTCAATCGTCTGGCCGGCGTGTGGCGCGACGGGCATTTCCATCTCGAGGGCGGCCGTCTGGCCTGTCCGGACGTACGAGCCGACGTGCAGGAGCTTTACTTCCGTCCGGAGGATGCCATCGTCGTGCCCGCGGGCGAGGCCTCGCTCGTCGGCTGCATCGACGAAGTGCAGTTCCTCGGCGACCGCACGCGCCTCACGCTCAGCGGCGTGTCGTCGGCCGGGGCGGTGCTGGTCGAAGTCTCGAGCCGTCGCGAATGCCGCGTCGGCGACCGGGTGGGCCTGTCGCTGCCCGCTGCCCATGTCTTCTCGCTTCACGGATAAACCGCTCATGCTGTTCGCGCAAATCAGCGACCTTCACATCAAACGTCCCGGCAAGCTCGCCTATCGGCGTGTCGATACCGCCGCCTATCTGACGCGTTGCGTGGCACGGCTCAATACGCTCGCGCCGCGCCCGGACTTCGTGGTACTCACCGGCGATCTCGTCGATTTCGGCGCGCGAGAGGAGTATGACCACCTGCGCAGCCTGCTCGCGCCGCTGGAAATTCCGTACTACCTCGTCATCGGCAATCACGATGGACGCGATGCACTGCGGGAAGTGTTTCCGGAACACACCTATCTGGGCAATCCCGGGGAGTTCGTGCAATACGCTGCGACGTTCGGCCCGATGCGGCTCGTGGCGCTCGATACGCAGGACCCGCCCAACGGCGGCGGCAGGCTGTGCGATGCGCGACTGCAATGGCTGGAGGCGACGCTCGCCGCCGATACGGGAACGCCGACGGTCATCGCGATGCACCACCCGCCGTTCGTGTGCGGCATCGAGCACATGGATGTGCAGTCGCTCGACGCGGCCGACGCCGCGAAGCTCGCCGCCGTCGTGCGCCGGTTCGACAATGTCGAGCGCGTGGTCTGCGGGCACGTGCACCGGCCCATTCACACGCGTTTCGCGGGCACCATTGCCAGCGTGTGCCCTTCGCCGGCGCACCAGGTCGCGCTCGATCTGCGCGACGGCGGACCGTCCGCCTGGGTGCTCGATCCCCCGGCGTTCCAACTGCATCGTTTCACGCCGTCGACGGGACTGGTGTCGCACCTCGCCTTCGTCGACGACGCGGGGGGCGCGCATCCCTTCTACGACGCCTCCGGTGCGTTGATCGATTGAGGCGGATGGTGCCGGCGCGATCCGCGCCGAACGCCCGGAACGACACAAGGTCCCCGAACGGGGACCTTGTCGTTGGTGGCAACGACCTTGCGGCAAGGGCTTACAACAGATGGTCGAGCGCGTCCGGGCCGAAGACTTCGCGGTGCAGGCGCTCGGCCGGCACCCCGGCGTCGCGCAGGGCTCGCCATTGTGTCTGCATGAACGGTACCGGACCGCACAACAGATAGTCGGCGTTGGCGGGCAGCGACAGGTGGGCGACGTCCATGCGCCCGGCATGGGTGAAGTCGGCGCCTTCGCGCTCGGTGTCCTGCGGCGTTTCGAAGAACGTGACCACGCGCAGGTGCGGCAATTGCTTCGCCGCGTAGGCGATGTGGCGGCGCAGCGCCATGTGCGAACCGTTGCGGGCGGCATGGGCGAATACGATGTCGCGACGCGAGCCCTTGGCGGCGAGCTCCGCGAGCATCGACATCATCGGCGTGATGCCCACGCCGGCGCTGAGCAGCACGAGCGGGTGAGCGGCGTCGAGACGGGGGGTGAATTCGCCGTAAGGCGGGCTCACCATGATGCGATCGCCGGCCTTCAGATGGGCGTGCAGCCAGTTCGACACCTGGCCGGCCGGCTTGGCGACGTCGGCGTCTTCACGCTTGACGGTGATGCGCCAGTGCGGGGCGCCAGGGGCGTCCGACAGGCTGTACTGGCGGCGCTGAACCAGCCCGTCCGGCAGTGTGACGGACACGCTCACGTATTGGCCCGGCACGAAGTCGCCCGGCGAGCCGCCCTCGGGCGTACGCAGGTAATACGAGACAACGTGATCCGTTTCGCGGTCGACATCGGCCACGATCAGTTCGCGCAGCATGCCGAGCGGTGCATGGCTGCGCTCCGAGAGACGTGCCTCGGCGGCGATCAGCTCCCCGGCGAGCAGCCAGTAGGCTTCATCCCAGGCGGCGATGAGTTCGGGCGTGGCGGCCTCGCCGAGCACGTCCTTGATGGCACCGAGCAGATGGCGACCGACGATCGGATAGTGCGACGGGGTAATGCCCACGGAGACATGCTTGTGCACGATGCGCTCCAGCACCGGCCCGAGCGCCGCGGCGTTGTCGATGTTGGCCGCATAGGCGAACACCGCCGAGGCGAGCGATTGCTGCTGTGCCCCGCTGGCCTGATTGCCCATGTTGAACAGATTGCGCAGCTCGGGGTGGGCGTCGAACATGCTCGCGTAGAAGTGGCGCGTGATCGCAAGACCGTGCTCGCGCAAAACGGGAACGCTGGCGTCGATGTAAGGGCGGGAAGCTGCGGAAAGCATGGCAAGACTCCTGAATATATAAGATGCAATTCATATGCATCTTTTTGGTCGCACTTGTGGGTGTTTCGTTGGCATCGTGCCGGGCGCTCGGCGAGGCAGTGGCACGGTGCGGCATTCGGTCGCCGGTACCCCAGGGCTCACAGCTCAACTCACGACAACAACATCGGGGCCCGGCGAGGTGATTATAAGATGCAAATTAAATGCATATTATTGGGATGCGGCGGAATGTCGCATCGGCGGCGCATCGGCAGCCTGGCAGTTCATGTCAGGCGTGGTGGACGTAGTGGACCCATTGCGCCGGATGGATTCCGTGGTGCTGACGACGGGGCCGGCGTCCTGGGTGCATGGGACCCATCGGGCGCGGCGGGCGCCGCGGCCGCACCGGGCGCCGCAGGTGTGGTGGGCTGACGACGGTGGGCAATCGTCCAGCGGGCGCGGCGGTGGGTTTCGGAGACAAACGCGTGGGTGGCGCGCACGAACCGTGCACGTTCGCCGCAGAGCATGGCCAGTGGCGTGGTGCCTGCCCGGTTCGCGCGGTTCGGATCGGCACCGTACCGCATGGCGATGTTGAGCAGGTAATCGGCGTGGGTCGGGTCGCCCGCCGCGCGCGTGGATCCGGCGAGGTAGTGCATGAGGGTGTTGCCTTCGTCGTCGGGCGCATTGCCCGCGTCCGGCTGCAATGAGAGCAGGACCTCGGCGGCGCCGCAGAAGCCATGCCGGCCGAGCCAAACAATGGGCAGCGCGCATTCCCGGTGGACGGCCTCCCGGTCGGCACCCTGGCGTAGCAGCGCTCTGGCCGTCTGGAACAGCGACGCGTGGGGTAGCAGCGGATCGTGTCCGCCGTCGCACAGGCGCTTCGCTTCGCGCTGCATGGCGACGGTCAGCGGGGACAGGCGAGCGGCGGTGTCCGACACCGTCGGCGTCTTGCTCTCAAGTATCAAATGGCGGGCGCGTTCGCGCGCCTGCGTGAGCATCGCCCGGTAGAGGTGAACGTATTTGACGAGGCTGCGCGGCAACAGGGCGATGGGCGTGGCACCGGCATGATTGGCGTGGCATGGATCGCCGTCATAGCGCAGGGCGACCGTGAAAAGAAAGAAGGCGGCGTACGAGTGTGCCGAGTGTTGCGTGGCGGCGGCGAGGTGGTGCATCAGGGTATTGCCGTCGTGGTTCTCGATGTTGCACGTCTCGCCGAGCGACAGCACCGCCTCCGCGGCGGCGCAATAGCCGTTCAGGGCGAGCAGCATCGCCGGTGGCGAGGCCGTGGGGGCCGGTTGCGATGCGAGGGCGCCGTTCGACACGAGCAAAGTCCCCAGTCGGTAAAGCGATTCATGAAGCGTCAGCGGAGGGTGTCCGCTTTGATGCAGGCGCTCGGCCTCGGCAGCCATGGCGGCGGCGAGCAGCGGCACGCCGGACGCCGCGCGCTGATTGGCGTCCGCGCCGAATGCCAGCAGACTCGGCAACCATTCCGGCGCGACCAGGCTGCACAGATGCGACAGCGGGGGATGGAAGTGACCGGGCATCTCGGAGGCGGCAACATCGTGGGTCGTGTCGCGACCACAGGCGACGAGCACGCGCAGCGCCGTTCCCAGTCGTGCATTGGGTCGCTCCGCTACGGGCGTCGCGGTCGTCCCGGTCATTCCGGTCGTTCCGGGCGTTCCGGTCGTTCCTGGCGCGGTGCATTCGTTCATGATCGTGTCGACGAACACGCTCGGATAGGCACTGGGCGACGCGGCGTATCGGAGCCAGAGAAGCAGGCCCTCGTCGCTGAGCAACAGGTCGGCTTCGTCGCGGCGCAAGTGGAGGCGGCGCGATGGCGTGACGAAAATTCCGCAGTCGTCGAGTTGCGCGAGCGTTCGGTCCTTCGCCGGTGTGCCCAGCAGCGATGCCAGGGAGAAGACGCGGTCCTCGCCCGCCGCGATGTCCGTCATTCGGCAGGCATCGCGCAGTTCCCGGCCCGAAGCGGTGTCCGTGCGCAGCAGCAGGTCGCGCACCGCCTGCGCGGCACAATGACCGCGTCGCATGGCGGCAAGCAGCTGGGGCAAGGGCAATTCCGTCAGGTTCGCCGGTTTGGGTTGGAGTGGCCTCAGTGGTGTGGTGGACGATGTCGACGGCAGGGGCGGCACCGTGGGATTGGTCATGCGTAAGTCGTGTGGCATGGTGCGTCGATGCGAGGAAAATGCTGTTTCGGGTGCTTGGAGGCGGTCGGTGTTTCGATGCCTGCGGGAAGGGCGACCGTGAAGAGGGGCCGGGCCGGAGTCTGAGGGCTAGAGTCAGCGGGCCGAAGTCAGAGGGCGGGACCGCCGATGCGGCGCAATGCTGTCCTGCGCACGGCGTCGATGAACTCGGGGCTGATGGGCGGCGGCGTGCCCTGGGCGTCGGGCATCCACGACAGGGGCGTATGGCCCGCGAGGTTCCTGCGTGTCAGGTCGCCGTGATGTCGCGCCGCGACGGCGATGCTGTAGAGGGCGAGGTTGGCGTTGTCGCGCTTGGCGGCGGTGTCGCGCGCACGGGCGATGATGCCCAGATGGTGCATGAACGTATTGCCATGGCGATCGGGGGCGTTCGGATCCGCGCCGGCCAGGAGCAAGGCTTCGACGGCTCCGCACAGTCCGAGCATCGCGAGCATTACACCTGCGGGGGCGCCGTGCCGGTTCGGTTGCATCAGGTCGCCGCCGTAATGCCTGAGCAATCGGGCGAGTTGGCTCAGCGACACATGCGGATGCAAGGGATCCTCACCAGCGCAATGCAGGCGCAGCGCCTGTGCTCGCATGGCGATGACCGTGAGCGGCATGCCGTGACGGTTGGTCTGATTGGGACTGGCGCCGATCTCGAGCAGGCGTCTGAGCCATTGCGGGGCGATCTGACTGCACAGGTGGACGAGCGGATTGTCCGGCAGTGTGCGCGTCATGCTCGAGGGACGCGCGTCGGTTCTGTCGCGGCCGCAGGCGACCATCACCTGGAGGGCCTTGTCGATACGTGCGGTGTTCTCGTCGTCCGGCTCGCCGAAGATGTCGGAGGCGTCGAACAGGTTCAGATAGCCGGTGGGCGTCGCCGCGTATTGCAACCAGAGCATGAGGCCCTTGTCGCTGCGCAGCAGGGCGCTCGCGTCGAGCGAAGGGGAGAGGTCGCGCGTCGGTATCAGAAAGACGCCTGCGTCGGACAGTCGATCGAGCGAGCGCTCGGCTTCCGGCAGCATCAGCAGCGTCACCATTTCCAGGAAAAGCGGGCCATTCGGGCAGGCGGCCTCGCAGAGATCGTGTAGTTCGCGGCCGGCGTAGGTGCGCGTGTTGACGAGCGTGTTCCAGATGTCCTGCGGGCGAAATTCGCGGTGAAAGTGGGCCTGGAGGACTTCTCGCAGGGACTGCGTGGCCAGAGGAGCGGTGTCGCGGTAATAGCCGCGTCGCTCGGCTTCGATGGCGGGACGTGTGACCGGACTGCTGGTGCTGTGAGCGGCGGAGGGGATGGGAGGTGTGCCTGGCATGGTGTGAAGACGCGCGGTTGTGGGAAAGGCGCATGGTTGCGCAGATGCGGCACGCGTGTTTTGGCATTCGCGCCGCGATGCTATCGAGCGAGGCCTTGCCGGTGGCGATGGGCGGCGATTTACAATGCCATCTTCAGGATTCATCGCCAGTTTTCGATATGCCGGAGAAAAAATCCCCCGCCGCGGAGTCGACCGCGCAGACACCGGATCACGACACCGTGATCGCCGCCACGCGCCACTGGCTCACGCGTGCGGTGATCGGGTTGAACCTTTGCCCCTTTGCGAAGGCGGTTCACGTGAAGGAACAGATTCGCTATGTGGTGAGCGGCGCGCGCGACATGGAGGGGACGCTGGTCGATCTCGAGCGCGAACTGCAATGGCTGGCGGGGGCGGACCCACAGGCAGTCGACACCACACTGCTGATCGTGCCGGCCGCACTGCGCGAGTTCCACGAGTTCAACGACGCACTGTTCTTTGCGCAGCGCATGCTCAGGCAACTGGGCCTGGAGGGCGAGTTGCAGATCGCGAGTTTCCATCCGGACTATCAGTTCGAAGGGACTGCGCCTGACGACGTGGAGAACTACACGAACCGCTCGCCGTACCCGATCCTGCACCTGCTGCGGGAGTCGAGCATCGACCGCGCCGTGGAGGCGTTTCCGGAAGCCGAGACGATCTACGCGCGCAACGAAGCGCTGATGCGCAAGATGGGCGTGGCGGGTTACCACGCGTGGATGGCGCAGCCCGCCAAGGACGAGGACGGGGCAAATGACAACCCGGGCGACCTCATGGATGCGGCGGATGCGGTGCGCGATACGCGCGGTGAGGCAGGGCAGTGAGGCGATAGCACCGCGACGATGCGGCGTGCGCGCCGCATCGGAATGCACGCTGCGGGCGCAGGCATGGCGGACAGGGAAGCGGGAGAGACGGTCCGGCGACCCAGGCGATTCGAACCGGACGCAGAAAACAAAAAAGCCGCACGACAAATTCGGGCGGCTTTCTTGTTGACTGTGGTCTTGCTTGCATGACCAGAGACTTGAGGAAGTCGCTGGTGCCGGAGAGAGGAATCGAACCCCCGACCTTCTCATTACGAATGAGCTGCTCTACCGACTGAGCTACTCCGGCGCTGCGAAGAAGTGAGATAATAGCAGAATTTCCGTGGTTGTCACTACTTTTTTCAAAGATTTTTTGCCGTCTCTGCGCGAGTCACGCGTAAATCATTGAAATTCCAGAAATCCTGCGCTTCGACCTCGAGAAAATGTTCTGCGACATTTTCGTGCGACGTCTTCCCACTTCTCCCGCGTCACTGAAACTTACTTCGCGCCGCCTTCGTGGTGATAGCCGGTCACGCGTTCGACCTCGTTCTTCGAACCGAGAAACACCGCCACGCGCTCGTGCAACTTTTGCGGCTGGATGTCCAGAATGCGCTGCACGCCGTTCGTCGCCGCGCCGCCCGCCTGCTCGACCAGGAAGCTCATCGGGTTCGCTTCATACATGATGCGCAGCTTGCCCGGCTTGTCCGGATCGCGCTTGTCGGCCGGATACATGAACACGCCGCCGCGCGTCAGGATGCGATGCACGTCCGCCACCATCGAGGCGATCCAACGCATGTTGAAGTCCTTGCCGCGCACGCCTTCCTTGCCCTGCAGCAGCTCGCGGATGTAACGCTGCACCGGCGGGTACCAGTGACGCTCGTTCGACATGTTGATGGCGAATTCCTTCGTGTCCTCGGGAATGCGCATCCCTTCCTGCGTGAGCACCCACGAACCCATCTCGCGATCCAGCGTGAAGCAGTTCACGCCATGTCCCGTCGTGAGCACCAGCACCGTCTGCGGACCGTACACGGCGTAACCGGCGGCGACCTGCTGCGTGCCGGGCTGAAGGAAGTCCTTCTCCGTCGGATCCGTCACGCCTTCGGGGCAACGCAACACCGAGAAGATCGTGCCGATCGACACGTTCACGTCGATGTTGGACGAGCCGTCGAGCGGATCGAACATCAACAGGTATTCGCCCTGCGGGTAACGGTTCGGAATGTGGAAGACGTCCTCCATCTCTTCGGATGCCATCGCCGCGAGGTGGCCACCCCACTCGTTGGCCTCGAGCATGATCTCGTTGGAAATCACGTCGAGCTTCTTCTGAACCTCGCCCTGCACGTTCTCGCTGCCCGCGCTGCCGAGCACACCGCCCAGCGCACCCTTGGACACCGCATGGCTGATGGATTTGCACGCGCGCGCGACGACTTCGATCAACAGGCGCAGCTCGGCAGGAATATTGTTGTATTCCCGCTGCTGTTCGATGAGATATTGCGTTAGGGTCTTGCGCCGCATGAGGGCCTCCAGAAAAGCAAAAAAGCGTACATATTCGCGATGGACGCAATTTTACTCGTAAAGCGACGCTGCCCCCGGGAAAATCCTCGGGGGCAGCGCAATTTCGGCGGTGTCTGAAGTCCGTCCCGGAAGCCTCCGCGACGCGCGGCCGGCACGTTCGTCGCTCAGTCGATCGCGTCGAACAAGGCGTCATCCGGACCGATGTGCGACGGTGCACGCCAGGCAGCGTCGCGCATGCTGTGCTGCACCTGCTTGTCCACGCCGAGCAGCACGGCGAAGATCGCCATGCGCACCGGAATGCCGTTATCCGTCTGACGGAAGATTGCCAGGCGCGGGTCGTGGTTCAGGTCGGTCGACAGGTCGTTCGCGCCCGGACGACTGTCGCGCGGCAGCGGATGCATGATGATCGTGCGGGCGTCGCAGTACTGATTGATCAGCGCTTCGTTGATCTGGAAGTCAGGCGTATAACCCTCGATCGCCTCGTCGGCGAAACGCTCCTTCTGGATGCGCGTCGCGTACACGACGTCGGCTCCCGTCAGGTCGGCGAGCGAGTTGCTCTGCACGATCACGTGACCGTTCTGCGAGATCTGGTCGAGAATGTACGTCGGCATTTCCAGCGACGGCGGCGAAATCAGCGTGAACTTCAGGCCGCGGTACAGCGCGAGCAGCTTGATGAGCGAATGCACCGTGCGGCCATAACGCAGATCGCCGACCATGGCGACGTGCGCGCCGTCGACCAGTTTGCCCAGACGCGAAAACTCGCGACCGATCGTGTACAGGTCGAGAATCGCCTGGCTGGGGTGTTCGCCGGGACCGTCGCCGCCGTTGATGACGGGGATGTTCGTGGCGCGGGCGAATTCCGCGACCGATCCCTTTTCCGGGTGACGCACGACGAGCGCGTCGACATAGCCACTCATCACGCGACTCGTGTCGTAGATCGATTCGCCCTTGGCCATCGACGAGAACGTGAAGCCGGTCGTGTCGCAGACCGACCCGCCCAGGCGGCAGAAGGCGGCGCCGAAGCTCACGCGGGTGCGGGTGCTGGCCTCGAAGAACAGGTTGCCCAGCACGGCGCCCTCAAGCACGCGCGAGATCTTCTGGCGGCGCGCGATCGGTTGCATGATGTCGGCGACGTGAAACAGCTCCTCGAGCGAGTCGCGCGAGAACTGGTCGACGGAGATCAGGTGCGGCTTGCCGTCGAGGCCCATGCGTTCGCGCAGCGGCTTGTGTGCGCTTTGCGTAGATTCCGCGGACGGTGCTTCACGGCCGAGGATTTCGCCCACGAATTTCTCCACGATGCTCGGCATCGTGCGATATTCGCTCGAATCCTCGGGCAGCAGCCAGGTGTCGAGGGCGCGCCGGCGAACGCCGATACGCTCGGCGAAGCTGTCGCGGGTCATGTTCAGGCGACGCATCGCGTCGCGCAGGAAAGTCTGCTGTGCACTCATGGTCGGGTCGGCAGGGCTGTGTACGCGATGCGTATAATAGGCGCCGAATCGTTGTTTGTCCAGCAAAAGACGTGCTCCGCGCGGAGCCGCGCCGGCCGGGCGTTTCCGGCATTTCCGATGTGTCGCACGATGGGTATGGAAAACCTTCTCCGCAAGCTTGACCTCACTTCTTTGCGCCTTTTCGTGGCCGTCTGCCAGGAGCGGAGCATGGCCCGCGCGGCGGGGCGCGAATTCATCGCGCCGTCGGCGATCAGCCGACGCATCGCCGACATCGAGGCGATCGTCGGGCTGCCGTTGATTCAGCGCCATCAGCGCGGCATTACTGTCACGCCGGTGGGCGAGACGGTGCGCCGCTACGCCGAACGCATCCTGGGGACCATCGAATCCCTGGGGGCCGAGCTGTCCCAGTTCCATGAAGGCGCGCGCGGGAGCGTGCGCATTGCGGCGAACCTGTCGGCCATCGTGCAGTTCCTGCCGGAAGACCTCGCCGCGTTCGGCCGCGTATTTTCCGCCGTGGACGTCGAACTCGACGAGCAGCACAGCAACGAAGTGCTTCAGCGCGTGGCCGAACGCGCGGTGGACGTGGGCATCTGCAACGCCGTCGAAGGCATCGAGGCATTCACGATGGTGCCGTACCGTCGCGACCGACTTGCGGTGATTCTGCCGGTGGGACATCCGCTGGCCGCGCGTACGGGCGAGATTCCGTTCTCGGCCTGCGTTGGCGAGACGCTCGTGGGGCTTCAGGGCAACAGCGCCCTTACGCAGTTGCTGCGTCAGCAGGCCAGCGCGGCGGGCGCGTCGTTGCGCATCAAGATCCGGGTGTCGAGTCTGGACGCGCTGTGCCGCATGGCGCACGCGGGACTGGGCATCGCCATTGCGCCCGAGCAGGTCGGTCAGTTGTATGTCGGCAAGCTCGACGTGGTCGTGCGCCCGCTCACCGATGAGTGGGCGCACCGCCAGCTCTGGCTCGTGTTCCCGTCGCGCGAGCAGTTGAGCGCCACGGCGTCGGCGGTGGTCAATTTCCTCGCGCAAGGGCAGGGCGCCGGCGGCGTGGCGCACGTCAAGGGGTAACCCCGCGCGGTCGCGCCGACCCTTCGCAATCTGTCACGCCGGGCTTGCCGAGACGGCACGGCAGGCGCGTGGCCCGGCCGCTATGCTGTCTTCCGGAGGTAATTGCCGCATGGAAGACACCATTCGTTTCGACGGTCGCATTCTGTTCCTGTCCGACGACCCTGCCATCGTGCGTCGTCAGTTGGCCGGTGAGTCCCTCGCCCGCGTCGACGCCGGTCGGCTGCGCGACAACGTCTCGACCGACGAAATCACGCCCGTCACCGTCATGCTCACTTACGATGAGCGTCTCGGGCGCTACCCATACGTCGGTTTCAAGGCGGGAAACGAGATGCCCATCGGCGAGCACGACGTGCGTCGCGGCGGCTTCCAGGTCACGGTCGCGGGCAAGCGCTACGGCAAGGGCTCGTCGCGCGAATCGAGTCCGCTCGCCGAGCTCAGTGCCGGCATTCGCCTGATCGTGGCCGAGAGCTTCGAGCGCATCTATCAGCAGAACTGCGACAACATCGGCATTCTGACCACGACCGACGTCAGCGTTCTCGATCGCATCGCCGCCGGCGAGCCGATCCCCATCACCGAGTTTCTCAAGGGGCGCGACGCCCTCACGCAACAGATCATCCGCAGCGGTGGCCTGCTTGCGTTCAGCAAGTTTGCCGACTGGGCGGCGCCCGCCATCGACTCGGACGACGAGGCGAATGCCGGCGATCCGCCCGCCCGCACCCTCGTCGAGAAGATCATGGCACGTCGGCTGCATCCGTCGACGCCCGGGCTCGCCCACGGCGACGGCGTATTCCTGCGCGTGGACTGGCGCTTCTCGCACGACTACTTCACGGGTATGTGCGCGCATCTGATGCACCGTGCCTTCGGTGAACCGGCGGCATTGCACGACCCTGCACGCATCATCGCGTTTCAGGATCACCTGGTGCTGGCCGGGCAAAGCGTGCCGCACGCCACGCAGGGGCTGCTGCCGGGCGTGGCCAATCTGACGAGCGGCCACCGCGACTTCGTGGCGCGATATCCCGTGCTGGCGCATGGCGAACGGGCGGCGCAGGGCGGGCAGGCAGGCGATGGGACGGATGGTGCCGATGGTGCCGATGGTGCCGATGGGGCGGACGGCATTTGCCATGCGCTGATGGCCGAGCGCTACGCGCTGCCCGGACAGATTGTGATCGGCACCGATTCGCACACGCCGCACGCCGGCGCGCTGGGTTGCCTGGCCTTCGGCGCGGGCGCGACAGATGTCGCCAACAGCTGGGTTACCGGTTACGTGCGCTGCAAGGTGCCTGAGACGCTGCGTGTCGAGATCGACGGTGAACTGCCCGCCGGTGTCACGGCCAAGGACGTGGTGCTGCACCTGTTGCGCCTCGATGCGATTCGCGGCGGCGAGGCCATCGGCGTCGTGTTCGAATACGCGGGAAGCGCGGTGCGCGCGATGTCGATCGACGAGCGCGCCACGCTCACCAACATGGTCGCGGAGCTTGGCGGCTTCACCGGGATCGTAGCCCCCGACGAGAAGACGGTGGCGTTCCTCCGGACCCGTCGGGGCGTCGATATCACGCTCGAGCCGTGGATGACGAGCGACGAGGGCGCGCGCTACCGCGATGTGATCCGTGTCGACGCCGGGTCGCTCACACCGATGCTGGCGCGCCCGGGCGATCCGGGCAACGGCGTGGCGCTTGCCGAGCTCGTCTCGCCCGTGGCCATCGACATCGCATACGGCGGCTCGTGCACGGCGGGCAAGCGCGACGACTTCGACGCCTATCACGCCGTGCTCGCCTGGGGCGTGGCGAATGGGCTGCGCGTGGCCGACGGCCGCCGGCTGTTCCTTCAGTTCGGCACCATGGACGTTCGCGCCTATTGCGAAGCGCAGGGCTATCTCGCGACATTCGAGGCGGTTGGCGCCACGCTGATCATGCCCGGTTGTGGCGCGTGCGCGAACTGCGGGCCTGGGCAGTCGACATCGGCCGATCAGGTCACGATCAGCGCCATCAACCGGAATTTCCCGGGGCGTTCGGGGCCCGGCAGCGTGTGGCTGGCGAGCCCCTATACGGTGGCCGCCAGTGCGCTGGCCGGACGTATCGCGAGTTTCGAGGAACTGAAGGCAGCGGCTGCCGTGGCGGACTGAGGGCGCGGCGTCGACGGCATCGGCACGGTGATTTCGATGGATGAGGCGGATGCCGCGGTTGGACGAATTCGTGGAAGGCTGAGCTGGGGGCGGGCGGGAGATTGGCATGCCGTGCTGCCGTCGGTCGGCATCATAGTTTTTTCGTAGTGCGTGATAAAGCTTGGCAAAGGTGACCGGCGCGGTGTCGTTCGTGGCACAATTTCGGCCTCGTGCCTGTCGATTCATGGTGTATCCGGCGTTCCGGCGACCGTTGGCGAACGCCTTCGGGAAGGTGCTGCGCGATGCCGGCCAATGAGCAGTTCGGCCATGACCGAACGGGCCCGGAGACGATTTTCATGCCATCCCCCGACGTTTCGATGCCTTCCATGCTTCATACCGGCCAAGCGGTTTGCGCGGCCACCCACCCGACTGCCGGCGACATTTCCGCCCGCCTCGACCGACTCCCTCCGACCCGCACCGTGTGGAAACTGGTGGTGCTGCTCAGTCTCGGTTTTTTCTTCGAGCTTTACGATCTGCTGTACACCGGCTACGTGGCGCCCGGCCTCGTGAAGAGCGGCATCCTCACGCCGACCACGCCGGGCCTGTTCGGCACCACGGGGGTCGCCAGTTTCATCGCGGCGCTGTTCTCGGGGCTGTTCATCGGCACCATCGCGTGCGGCTTCCTCGCCGATCGTTTCGGACGTCGCGCGGTGTTTACGGGCTCGCTGCTCTGGTACACCGCGGCCAACGTCATCATGGCGTTTCAGGAGACGGCCACGGGCCTGAACTTCTGGCGCTTCGTGGTGGGCCTCGGCATCGGCGTGGAGCTGGTGACGATCGGCACCTATATCGCGGAGCTTGTCCCGAGGCAGATTCGCGGACGTGCATTCGCCTGCGAGCAGGCCGTGGGCTTCACGGCCGTGCCGGTCGTCGCGTTTCTCGCGTTCTGGCTCGTGCCGCGCGAATTCCTCGGGCTGGAAGGCTGGCGCTGGGTCGTGCTGATTGGCGCGCACGGCGCGGTGTTCGTCTGGTGGATTCGCCGGGCGCTGCCGGAAAGCCCGCGGTGGCTGGCGCAGAAGGGGCGGCTGGACGAGGCGGACCAGGTGCTGCGCGAGCTCGAGGCGAAAGTCGAGCGCGAGTATGGCCGACCGCTGCCGCCGCCGGGCGAGCCCGAGCCGGTGGTGCCCAAGCGCGCGTTTCGCGACATGTGGGTGCCGCCGTATCGCAAGCGCGCGATCATGATGATCCTGTTCAACATCTTCCAGACGGTCGGCTTCTACGGCTTCGCCAACTGGGTGCCCACGCTGCTCATCAAGCAGGGCATCACCGTGACGACGAGTCTGGCCTATTCGAGTGTGATCGCGCTGGCGGCGCCGGTCGGCCCGCTCATCGGGCTATGGATGGCCGACAAGGTCGAGCGCAAGCACGCCATCGTCTGGACGGCCGGTATCGGCATCGTCTGCGGCCTGGTGTTCTCGCAGGTCACCTCGTCGGTGCTGCTCGTCGCCATGGGCATTGGCCTGACGCTCGCGAACAACATCATGTCGTACAGCTATCACGCGTACCAGACGGAGTTGTTTCCCACCGGCATTCGCGCGCGTGCGGTCGGTTTTGTTTATTCGTGGAGCCGCTTCTCGGCGATTTTCACGGCATTCCTGATCGCATCCGTGCTGCGCAACTTCGGTGTGACGGGTGTTTTCGTCTTCATTTCGTGCGCGATGCTCGTGGTCATGCTTTCCATCGGCCTGATGGGGCCGCGTACCCGAGATCTCGCGCTGGAGACGATTTCGCAGTGAGGCAGACAACCCTGGCGTGACGGCGAAGGCGCGCCGTCGCGCGCGAACTTCCGGAGATCGGACCATGACGGACCTGAAAACCGAAGCGGCCTACGAGGCCAATGCCGTGCGTTACAGCGAGGACTGGCTCAACCAGCCGCCGCCCGACGACATGTATGCGTTGCTGATGCGGCACTTCATTGCCGGCGGCCGCACCGTCGACGTGGGGTGCGGCAACGGGCGCGACGCCGCATGGCTGGCGCGTCAGGGGTTCGACGTGGAGGGATACGACAGTTCGCCCGCGCTGATCGAGCTCGCTCGCAAGACGTTCCCATGGGTGCCTTTCCACGTGGGCCGGCTGCCGTTGCTGGAGAACGTGACAGGCCAGTTCGATAACGTCGTATGTGAGACCGTGCTCATGCACCTGCCCGCCGCGCAGGTGCCGCAGGCCGCCGACCGCCTGTGGACGCTCGTGCGTCCGGGCGGCGTGCTCTACGTGTCATGGCGCGTGACCGAGGGGGCGGACGTGCGCCATGAAGACGGCCGTCTCTACAGTGCTTTTGCGCCGGACGTCGTGCGTGCCGCGTTGCACGAGGCCGTCGTGCTGCACGAGGAGGATGTGACAAGCGCGAGCTCGGGCAGGCGCGTCTGCCGTCTGATCGTGCGCCGGCCCGTCTGAGTTTTCGGCGCGCCGCGCCTTCCGGCCCCCTGAGGGTTCGGCGTGTCGAGGATCAGAGCAATTCGATTTCCGGTAGCGTCAACAGGCTCGTCTCGCGCATGAGCGATACGAACTCGCCGATGTACGGCCGGGTCGTGACGCTCGGCAGCGTGGCCGCCCACAATTCGGCGGTCAGCCCATCGGGCGTGATAGGCCGCGCGCTCACGTAGCGCCGCTCCAGATAGCCCGTGACCGCCCAAAGCGGGAGCGCGGCCAGGCCGCGACGACTCGCCACCAGTTGCAGAATTGCCACCGTCAGCTCGGTGGTGCGGCGCGTCGGTTCTATGCCGGCGGGGCGCAGTACCTGACGCACGATGTCGAGCATGTCGTCGGGCACGGGGTAAGTGATCAGCGTCTCGTCACGGAAGTCCTCCGCGTCGAGGCAGGACTTCGCGGCCAGCGGATGGTCGTTCGCCATGAGCGCCATCATCTGGAAGCGGAACAGCGGGTGGAAGTCGACGGCTTCGCCCTCTTCGTGCTCCGAGATGATCGCCAGATCCGCGCGATCCTGATGCAGCAAGCCGATCGGGTCGGCATGGAAGCCCGACACGATGTCGAGCTCCACCTCCGGCCAGCGCACGCGAAACGCATCCATCGCCGGCATCAGCCAATCGAAACAGGTGTGACATTCGACAGCAATACGCAGCGTGCCCTGCGTGCCTTGCGCCAGCCGGGTGAGGTCGCGGCCCGCCTCGTCGACCGCCGGCACCACCTCTTCGGCCAGGGCGAGCAAGCGCTTGCCCGCGGGAGTGAACACCAGCGGCGACGACTTGCGCACGAACAGCGGCAACCCGTAGAAGTCCTCCAATGCCTTGATCTGATGCGACAGCGCGGACTGCGTCAGGTGGAGCCACAGCGCGGCGCGCGACACGCTGCCGGTATCGCGCAGCGCGAGCAGCGTTTGCAGATGACGCAGTTCGATGGGGGTTCTTTGCATGAATGAAATTAATAATAATCGCCAAAAACTTTCGTTTGAATAATACACGGGCCACCGGGATACTGCCAGCCTGGGCGGGAATCGCCCGCCAGCAACGACGTCGCGACGTCGCCCCATTGGAATCTCCCGGAAGGACAACGCACATGGCTCAGGCCCACGTACTCGGATTGCCGCGCATCGGCGCGCAGCGTGAACTCAAATTCGCCGTGGAGGCTTTCTGGCGTGGCGAGATGGACGTGGCGGCGTTGCAGGATGTCGGCCGGCGCATTCGCGCCGCGAACCGGCGCGCGCAGCGCGACGCCGGCCTGGACTGGATTGTCGTGGGCGACTTTCATTGGTACGACCAGGTACTGTCCACGCTCGCGCTGGTCGGCGCGTTGCCGGCACGCTTCGGCGCCTCGCCTGCGGCGCTGACGCTGGCCGACTACTTTGCGGCGGCTCGCGGCACAGCGGCGCAGGGCGCGATGGAGATGACGAAGTGGTTCGACACGAACTACCACTATCTCGTGCCGGAGTACTCGCCGCAGACGCGCTTCGGCACCGGTACGGAGTGGTTCTTCGAGGAAGTGACAGAGGCGTTGGCCGAGGGCGATAACGTCAAGCCCGTGCTGCTGGGGCCGCTCTCGCTGCTGTACCTCGGCAAGGAAAAGGGCGGGCTGGCCGACCGCCTCGCATTGCTCCCCGACCTGCTCGCGCAATACGAGCGCGTGCTGGCGCGTCTCAAATCCCTGGGGGTGCAATGGGTGCAGATCGACGAGCCGATTCTCGCGCTCGATCTGCCGACGAACTGGAGCGAGGCGTTCGCGCCGGTGTATGCGCGGCTGGCGCCCGTGGCGCCGTCGCTGCTGCTCGCCACGTATTTCGGCGACGTGACCGATCATCTGTCGTTGCTCACCGCATTGCCCGTGTCCGGCCTTCACCTCGACGGCGTGCGTGCGCCGAAGCAACTCGAAGCGTTTGCCCGGCAGTGGCCGCGGGACAAGGTGCTGTCCGCCGGGGTGGTCGATGCGCGCAACGTCTGGCGCTGCGATCTGGCCCGCGCGCGCGATACGCTCGCACCGCTGGCCGAAGCGCTGGGCGAGCGGCTGTGGGTCGCTTCGAGCGGTTCGCTGATGCACTGCCCGGTCGATCTGTCGAGCGAATCGCGCCTGGACAAGGAAGTGCGCAACTGGCTCGCGTTCGCCAGGCAGAAGCTCGACGAAGTGGCGCTGCTGTGCCGCTCGCTCGACCCGGCAGAATTCGCTCGGGCCGACGTGCGGGCCGCCTACCTCGCGGACGCCGCGGCGCATGCCGCGCGCCGCACATCGCCGCGCATTCACAACTCGATGGTGCAAAGGCGTCTGGCCGCGCTGACCGAATCGGATGCGCGCCGCCGGTCCGACTATCCGGTGCGCGCCGTCGCGCAACGCGCCTGGCTCAAGTTGCCGGTGTTGCCGACGACCACGATCGGTTCGTTCCCGCAGACGGCGTCGATCCGCGCGGCGCGCGCGGACTTCCGGCGTCGCGCGTTGTCGCATCTCGATTACCTCGAGACGATGCGCGAGCAGATTCGCCTGGCGATCGAGAAGCAGGAAGCCTACGGGCTCGACGTGCTGGTCCACGGCGAGGCCGAGCGCAACGACATGGTGGAGTATTTTGGCGAACAGCTCTGGGGATTCGTCATCACCGAACATGGCTGGGTGCAGAGCTATGGTTCGCGCTGCGTGAAGCCGCCGGTGATCTATGGCGACGTGTATCTGCCCGAGCCGATGACCGTCACCTGGAGTGCCTATGCGCAGCAACTGACCGACAAGCCGGTCAAGGGCATGCTGACCGGGCCGGTGACGATGCTGCAATGGTCGTTCGTTCGCGATGATCAGCCGCGCGAGATCACTGCCCTGCAGATCGCACTGGCATTGCGCGAGGAAGTGGCGGCACTGGAGAAAGCCGGCGTGCGCGTGATCCAGATCGACGAACCCGCATTGCGCGAAGGGCTGCCGCTGCGAGAGCGCGACCGGGCGGAATATCTCGAATGGGCGGTCCGCGCGTTTCGTGTGTGTTCGTGCGGCGTGGCCGACGAGACGCAGATTCATACGCACATGTGCTATTCGGAGTTTCACGACATTCTGCCGTCGATCGCGGCGCTCGACGCCGACGTGATCTCCATCGAGACCACGCGCTCCGACATGGAACTGCTCGACGCGTTCGAAGCATTCGACTATCCGAACGAAATCGGCCCGGGCGTGTACGACATTCACTCGCCGCGTGTGCCGTCACAGGCGGAAATCGAACGGCTGATCGAGGCGGCGCTCGCGCGAATTCCGGCCGAACGCCTGTGGGTCAATCCCGACTGCGGCCTGAAGACGCGCGACTGGACTCAGGTCGACGCCGCGCTTGCAAACATGGTCGCGGCGGCCAAAGCCATGCGTGCGCGTCTCGCATCGGCGCGAATCCAGGCCGAGGTGCAAACCCGGCTTTGCACTCAGGTCCAGGCTGCCTGAGAGGACCTTTCGGCCGATATCTGCTGATATCGGTCTCCTCCTGCGCGCGACCGATTCCGCCAGGCACCGGCGGCATCGTTTCGGCCGCGCGTCGACGCGATGCGCTGTCACCTGTCAGGGTTGACAGGTGCGTAACCGAGGGGCGTTGCCTAAACTGCGCAGCAAATAGCGCGCGTACGAAATAAGTGACGACGACGGCGTGATGAGGGGTATCGCCGGCAAAATCAATGACGCGCGCGGCAACGGCTTTCGGTTCGAGGCAGAAGTCGGGAGGTAGCGCATGGATGAGTTCATTCTCACGCGCGGTCAGCTCGTCGCGCCGTTATCCGTGGACCGTTGCTATCCGCGCGTCATGATCGATGCACAGGGGGTCTCCGAGCGCGAGTCGGTGCACGCTGACGGTTGCATGCGGGCCTGCTTTTACGAGGATGGCGACAGGAAGCCGTTTCGGCCTGTCGATGTGCGAATCGATACGGTAGACGGCTCGCCCTTCTGGTGGTGCGTGCGCGGGGAAGTGCGCTCACCCGTCGCGTCGCATGCGGCATTCGACGAAGTGCTCACGCTCACTTTCCGCTCAAGTCTGCTCAACGGCACCCATGCGGTGGGGGCGCCGCCCGGCGCTGACGTCATGCTGATCTATCGCCTGATGTTTCGCGATCCACCGGCCTATCCCGGGCGGGATGTCTATGTGGTCGCGGGCGCGACGAGCGGCACGGTGACACTGGGCAACGATCCTGCCAATTACCTCATGGCCGGGGCATTCGGCGAAGCGATCATTCAGGTTCCGGCGCTGTATCCGCTGGTCGGGACCGGGCCACGGTGGCCGTACGACCTCTGCATCAAGGGAGGGTATTTCGAAGTCATGCGGCCGTGACGCGTGCAGGCGTCGGGCCGCATGACCGGTGGATCGTCGGATCAGGCGAGGGCCTTCTCGACGATCTCGCGCACGTCCTTCGACAGTGCCTTGTGATCCCCGACACGCTGCAGTGCCTCGCGCATGCGCTCGCGCAGGGCCGGCGTGTACTTGCGCCAGCGATCGAGCACGCGGGCCAGGCGCGCGGCGACTTGCGGGTTCAGTGCGTCGAGCGCCAGTACCTGTTCCGCCCAAAACTGATAGCCCGAGCCGTCTGCGGCGTGGAACTGCGCCGGGTTGCCGCTGCAGAAGCTGAAGATCAGCGAGCGCGCGCGGTTGGGATTCTTCAGCGTGAACGCCGGGTGACGCATGAGCGCACGCACCGCATCGATCACGCAGTGGCTGCCGTCGCCGCGCTGCATTGCCTGCAGTGCGAACCACTTGTCGATGGCGAGCGGCTCGTGCTCGAAGCGCTGATAGAAGTCGACGAGCGCTTCGGCGGCGTGATTCGGGCCGTGCGCGGCATCGCCGTCGCGGGCGGCGCCGCCGCGCTGCACGAGCGCGGTGAGGGCGGCGAAGCGGTCCGTCATGTTGTCGGCTTCGTCGTATTGGGTGCGCGCGGTTTGCGCCACGCCCGCGTCCGAGAGCTCCATCAGATACGACAGCGCGAGGTTCTTCAGTGCGCGCTCGCCGGCCGACGCGGCGTCGGGGCGGTACGGACCGGGCACGCGATGGTTGTGATACGCCGCGAGCCACTCGGTGTGCAGCGACGCCGCGAGGCGTTGGCGCAGATATTGGCGCGCCGCGTGAATGGCCGCCGGGTCGATCTCGGCCATCTGCTCGCCCAGATACGACTCGGCCGGCAGCGTGAGCGCCTGTGCGCGGAAGGCGGGGTCGAGCGTCTCGTCGCGCAGCACCTGGCGGAAGGCTTCGAGCACGTAGCTGTCCACGCTCGGCAACTGCCCCATCTGGATCGACTCGACCAGCGCCAGCAACTGACGCGTGGCCAGTCGTTGGCCAGCTTCCCAGCGGTTGAACGGGTCGCTGTCGTGCGCCATCAGGAACGCGAGTTCGTCGATGGTGTACTCGTGCTCGACGATCACCGGCGCGGAAAAGCCACGCAGCAGCGAGGGCATCGGTGCATGCGGCACGTCGACGAACGTGAAGCTCTGGCGCTCCTGCGTGAAGTCGAGCACGCGCGTGGTGGCAGCCGGTGTGTCGCCCGCGTCGTCCGCCAGATGCAGCGGCATGTCGCGCCCGTCGCGATCGAGCAGACCGACAGCGAACGGGATATGGAACGGCTGTTTGATCAGTTGGCTGTCCTGCAACTCCACGCCAACCTTCGGACAGCGCTGCGTGAGCGTCAGCGTGTAGGTGCGCGCGGCCTCGTCGTAGACGGCGTCGACGGTGACGCGCGGCGTGCCGGCCTGGCTGTACCAGCGGCCGAACTGCGTGAGGTCACGTTGGTTCGCGTCGGCCATCGCGGCGCGGAAGTCGTCGCAGGTCACGGCCTGGCCGTCGTGGCGCTCGAAGTACAGGTCCATGCCGCGGCGAAAGCCGTCGCGACCGAGCAGCGTCTGGTACATGCGCACGACCTCGGCGCCTTTCTCGTAGACGGTGACGGTGTAGAAATTGTTGATCTCGACGTAGCTCTCGGGGCGCACCGGGTGCGCCATCGGACCGGCGTCCTCGGGGAATTGCGCCTGGCGCAGCACGCGGACGTCGTCGATGCGCTTGACCGCGCGGCCCGACTCGGAGCCCATCATGTCGGCGGAGAACTCCTGATCGCGGAACACCGTCAGGCCTTCCTTCAGGCTCAGCTGGAACCAGTCGCGGCAGGTCACGCGGTTGCCGGTCCAGTTGTGGAAGTACTCGTGGCCCACCACGGCTTCGATGTTGCCGAAGTCGTCGTCGGTCGCGGTGGCGGCGTCGGCCAGCACGTACTTCGTGTTGAAAATGTTCAGCCCCTTGTTCTCCATCGCGCCCATGTTGAAGTCGCTCACGGCAACGATCATGAAGCGGTCCAGATCGAGCACGCGGCCGAAGCGCTCCTCGTCCCAGCGAATCGAGTTCACGAGGGAGTGCATGGCGTGCTCGGTCTTGTCCAGATCCTGCGGCTGCACCCAGACCTGAAGCAGCTTCTCGCGCCCGTCGCCGGCGACGATGCGCTCCTCGCGGCAGACCAGGCGTCCGGCCACCAGCGCGAACAGGTAGCTGGGCTTCTTGAACGGGTCGTCCCAGATGGCGAAGTGACGGCCGTCGGGCAGGTCGCCCTGGTCGATCAGGTTGCCGTTGGCCAGCAGGACGGGATACGCCTCCCGATCGGCGCGCAGCGTCACGGTGTAGGTGGCCATCACGTCGGGGCGGTCCAGGAAGTACGTGATCTTGCGAAAGCCCTCGGCTTCGCATTGCGTGAAGAAATTGCCGCCGGAGACGTACAGCCCCATGAGCGACGTGTTCTCCTGCGGCCGGCAACGTGTCACGAGCGTGAGCTCGAACGTCTCGGGGGGGCCTTCGATCGTGAGCGTTTCCTCGCCCGTCCGATAGCCGCCCCACGGCTTGCCGTCGAGTTCGAGGCTCACCAGTTGCAGTCCCTGGCCCACCAGTTCCAGGTCGCCACCGGCGCCGGCCGGGTTGCGGTGCAGCCGCATTCGGCTGGTCACCGTGGTGACATCGGGGGCAAGATCGAAGTCGAGTTGGACGGTGTCGATCAAATACGCCGGGGGCGTATAGTCGGAGCGTTGGATGACACCTGCAAGGTCGGTTCTGAGCATGGACGGTATTTCACGGACGGCCAAGGATTCATAAATTGTAACGGAGTGGCGGGCCATTCGCGTCCGGCGTCGAAATTTGCTGAATTTTGGTGCGTCCCGGGTATCGAAAGCTCAGGACGTGCGCAGGGCGCCGTCCTATGCTTAAATCGGCGCGAGCGGCGCGCATGGGTGTGCCCGGCCTTTCTGTGGAGCAGCGAATCATGTGGAAACGATGGGCAATGGCGACGTTTGCCGTCGCCAGCGTATTGCTGGCGGGTTGCGCCAGCACGGTCACGAGCCAGGTGACCGCGTTCGGCAGCGCGCCGGGCTTTGACGGGCCTCGCACCTATGCGCTCACGCGCACCGCCGAGCAGCAGAACAACCAGGAGCACGCCACCTATGAGCAATGGCTGCGCAACCGTCTCGCGGGCGACGGCTTCAGCGAGCAGAGCCCGACGAGCGCGCATTACCTGATCGGCATGAGCTATGGCATCACCCAACAGGTGATGCGCGTGACGGAGCCCGCCTACGATCCAATGTTCTCGCCCGGCCCGTGGGGGCCGTGGGGACGCCCGTGGGGCTGGTACGGCGCGCCGTTCGGCCCGCCTCCGACCTACGTCCAGCGCGACTATGCCTACGGGCTGGCCGGCCTGCAACTGCGCTTCACGGACCGCGCGAGCGGCAAGGAGGTGTATCGCGTGCAGGCCAGTACCAGCGATGCCGGGACGTCGCTCGCCGCGGCCATGCCGTTCCTGATCGATGCGGCGCTCAAGCAGTTGCCGTTCCCGAGCGGGCGTACGGTCAACGTGCAGCAGAAAGTCGGGCAGTAGTCGCACGCAACGCCGAAGCCGGATGGCGGCTGACGCGCCTGCGGCGACACGGACCGCGGTGACGGTCGACGCCGACGGTGCGACGCGTGATGGCAACGCGTCGCACCGTCGGCGTTTTTGCGTTTACTGGAGCAGCGTGACGATGCCGAGCACCGCGAAGATCACGGCGGCCACGACATGGACTGCCCGCGTGGGCAGGCGGCCGGCAAACTTGTGACCCACGAGGACGGCCGGCACGTTGGCGAGCATCATGCCGAGTGTGGTGCCCGCGACCACGCCGAAGAAGTCGTGATAGCGCGCCGCGAGCATGACCGTCGCGATCTGCGTCTTGTCGCCCATCTCCGCGATGAAGAAGGTGATGACGGTGGTGACGAAGACGCCGAACTTGCGGCGCGTGTCCGCCTCTTCGTCGTCGAGTTTGTCGGGCACGAGGATCCAGATTGCCATGCCGATGAACGACGCGACGATCGCCCACTTCATGACGGCAGGGCTGACCGCGCTCGAGAGCCATTCGCCGATGGCGCCGGCAAAACCGTGATTGACGAGGGTGGCGACGAGAATGCCGAGGATGATCGGCACGGGCTTCTTGAAGCGCGCGGCGAGCACGAGGGACAACAGTTGGGTTTTATCGCCGATTTCGGCGAGCGCGACCACACCGGTCGAGACGAGGAATGGGGACACCTTGTATTTTCTCCGCCGGGCCGTGTATACGCGAGCCAATGACAATGCATCCCGGCCCGGTTGGCGGAAGCATCGTCATCGGTCTCGCCAGGCCCGAGGGCTGCGCACGCCATAGCCGGAACCGGCCAAGTCTGTTGACGTACGCCCCTGTCGAACACGAGTGTCTACGACAGGGCGGCTACTCCCCAATGAATCGAAGCGGATTATAGCATCGCGCCTCGGCGCCGGGGCAAGCGAAATGGCGCGGGTGGCGTGTGCGACGCTGCCGGTGAGTTTCGAGGCACTGCCGTAAAAAAGGGCAGCCATCGGCTGCCCAAGGAGATCCCCGACCGCATGCCCCTTGCGCGCGGTCGGTGACCGCGAGGCAGCGTGCATCGCACCAAGGCGACGACGCACGCTGCCTTGCGTAAGCGTTACGTGAACGACAGGAACCGGCACGACGTGAGCGGCGCCCGCACGGCTGCGCCCGGAAGGGACGCGGCGCGCAGGAGGCCGCGACTCAGTGCGCCGCGCGGCGATGCACCGGTTTGCCGGCCGCATAGGTCGCGGCGACCGCCCGGTCGTCGCCGAGCATGGCGAAGGCAAACAGCAGCTCTTCCAGCGATTCGGCCAGTGCGGTCCGGCGCGCGAGCAACGGCGTCGCCTTGGGATCGAGCACCACGAAATCGGCCTCCGCCCCGGTCGCGAGCGTACCGATCGTGCCGTGCAGATCCAGCGCGTGCGCGGCCCCTTCGGTCGCCAGATAGAACATGCGTTCGGCCGACAGGTGGTAGCCCGAGAGTCGGGCGACCTTGTGCGCCTCGTTCATCGTTTGCAACATCGAGAAGGTCGAACCGCCGCCCACGTCGGTCGCGAGCGTGACCGGCATGCGCGAGGCCTCGGCGGCGGCAAAGTCGAACAGGCCGCTGCCGAGGAACTGGTTCGACGTCGGGCAATGCGCCGCGACGGCGCCGGTCTCGAACATGCGACGGCGATCATGTTCGTCGAGCCAGATGCAATGGCCGTACACGGCGCGCCGGCGCAGCAGCTTGTAATGGTCGTACACGTCGAGGTAGCTGCGATGCCCCGGAAAGAGCGAGCGCACCCACTCGACTTCGTCGGTATTCTCCGCTACGTGGCTCTGGATGAACACGTCCGCATAGCGCTGGGCGAGTTCGCCGCACACGCCGAGCTGCGCCTCGGTCGACGTCGGCGCGAAACGCGGCGTGAGCGCGTAGAGCTGACGGCCCTTGTTGTGCCAGCGCTGGATCAGCGCCTCGCTGTCGCGCGCGCCGCTCTCGGCGGTGTCGCGCAGAAACTCCGGGCAGTTGCGATCCATCATCACCTTCCCGGCGATCATGCGCAGGTCGCGGGCCTCGCTGGCGCGGAAGAAGGCGTCGGCGGAGCCGGGATGCACCGTGCAGTACACGAGCGCACTCGTGGTGCCCCCGCGCAGCAGTTCGTCGAGGAAGAACTGGGCGACGTCGGCCGCGTAGTCCGGGTTCTCGAAGCGCCGCTCGGTCGGGAACGTGTACTTCTCCAGCCACGGCAGCAGTCCCGGCGCGGGCGACGCAATCATGTCCGTTTGCGGATAGTGGATATGCGTGTCGATGAAGCCGGGCGTGATGACCTTGTCGCGCAGATCTTCGACGGGCGTGCCGGCCGGCAGCGTGGGCGCCACCCTGGCGTAGTCGCCCACGGCCGTGATGCGTCCGTTCTCGAAGGCGACGATGCCGTCGGTGTGGTGCACCGTGCCGGGCGTGCCGTCGAGATAGGCACGCGCCGGATCGTGGGTGAAGTAGACCAGTTGCGCGCGTACGGCGCGCAGGCCTTGGTTCGTGGTGGACATGTGCGGGGTCCTTCAGTCGTTACATTTGTGTGAGCAGCAGCACTGCCAGGGCTGCGACGATCCACATGGCCGGCTTGATCTCCTTCGCGCGTCCCGTGAACAGCTTGAGTACGACGAACGCGAGGAAGCTGTAGGCGATGCCGTCGGTGATCGAGTACGAAATCGGAATCATCACCAGCGCAATGAAGCTCGGGATCGCTTCGTCCATGCGGTGCCATTCGATGCGCGCCACAGACTCCATCATAAACACGCCGACCAGGATCAGCGCCGGCGCCGTCGCGATGGCGGGCACCAGCGAGAGCATCGGCGACAGGAACAGGAACGGCAGGAAGAGCAGCGCGCATACGACCGCGGTCAGGCCGGTGCGTCCGCCCTGGGCGATGCCGGCGGCCGACTCGATGTACGCGTTGGCCGGGCTTGTGCCGAGCGGTCCGGAGATGAGCACCGAGAACGAGTCGACGATCATGGCTTGCCGCATATTGCGCGGGTTGCCGTCGCGATCCTTCATGTTGCCGGCTTCGGCAATGCTCATGAAGGTCGAGAGGGTATCAAAGAACGCCGTGAAGAGCATCACGAAGATGAACGGCAGGTACGCGACCTTCAGTGCGCCGAGCAGATCCAGCTGGCCAATGCCCGAGAAGTCCGGCGCGGCGAAGAAGCCCTGGAAGTTCACCAGCGTGGCCGTGGCGATCTCCTTCGGAAAATAGGCGCTGCCGTCGCCCCAGTAACGGCCGATCGGAATGGCCATGAGCGTGGTGACGACGATGCCGATCATCAGCGCGCCGTTCACGCGGCGCGCGACGAGCACGGTCGTGAGCGCCAGGCCGATGAGGAAGGTGACCGTCGGCGGCGACAGATGCGCCAGGCGCACGACCGTGACCGGATCGCTCACCACCAGTTTGGCGTTGACCAGACCGATCACCGTGATGAACAGGCCGATACCGCACGAAATGGCGTAGCGCAGGTTCGCCGGGATCGCCTCGACGACGAAGCGTCGCACGTTGAGCGCGGCGAGCAGCGCGAACAGAATGCCCGACCAGAACACGCACCCGAGTGCCGTCTGCCAAGGCATGCCAACACCGTGCACCATCGTGAAGGCGAACAGGGCGTTCAGGCCCATGCCGGGGGCGACCAACACCGGGTTGCGCGCGTACAGGCCCATGGCGCAGCTGCCGAAGAAGCTGATCAGTACGGTGGCCGTCAGCGCGGCAGGGAAGGCCATGCCGGTCTTGGAGAGGATCGCGGGGTTCACGACGATGATGTACATCGCCGCGAGAAATGTTGTGATGCCCGCAATCACTTCGGTGCGCAACGTGGAACCGAGGGCGGTGATGCCGAAGTAGCGGTCGAGCGACGAGACAGGGTGCGCGCCCTCCACGCGCGTGCTGTCGTGGGCCACGTCAGGCGTGGCGCTACCCGCCGGGGGGCTGAGCGATGAGTCCATGGGGTGTTGTCTCCGATGTTCTAGGGTGTCGTGTGCGGTCGGCCTGCGCGGTGTGGGGGCACCGCGTGAAACCTATATGGGCACGCTCGAAAAATAGCATCGGGCCCCGGGGAAAATATTCCCCATCGGGAATGTTCGACATCATCCGGGGGTAATGTGGGCCGCGTTGCTCGCGAGGTGGGCCGGGGCGCCTGCGAGGCGGCGGCGATCACGCGACAAGGGGCGCCCCGACGTCGCACAAGGCGGCAAAAAGGAAAACGCCCGAACGGGGTCGGGCGTCGAAGGGGGCGGCGGCGGCGCGGGCGCCGCTGTGCTCAGGCGGGATGCGCCGCGCGGAACCGGTCGAGCTCCGCGATGAGGCGGCGCTTCTCGTCGTCGTCGATGAACGACGCCTCGAAGCTGTTCCTTGCCATGGTGTAAGCGTCGTCGAGGGTCATATCGAGCGCATCGAACGTGGCGAGGAAGTTTTCATTCAGATAGCCGCCGAAGTAGGCCGGATCGTCGGAATTGATCGTCACGGCCAGTCCGCGCTTGAGCAATTGATGCAGCGTGTGCTGGCCCATGTGATCGAACACCTTCAGGCGGACGTTCGACAGCGGGCACACCGTGAGCGCGATCTTCTCCCGGGCGAGCCGCTCGAGCAGGGCGTCGTCTTCGATGGCGCGCACCCCGTGGTCGACCCGCTCCACGTGCAATGTGTCGAGCGCCTCGTGAATGTAGGCGGGCGGACCTTCCTCGCCCGCGTGCGCCACGATGCGCAGTCCCAGGGCACGGCAGCGCTCGAACACGCGCGTGAATTTGCTGGGCGGGTGACCCTGCTCCGACGAATCGAGCCCCACGCCGACGAGCCGGTGTGCGTGACTGTCGAAGTAGGGCAGTGCCGTCTCGAGGGTTTGCAGGGCGTCTTCCTCGGACAGGTGGCGCAGGAAGCAGAGAATCATGCGGCTGGTGATGCCGTGCGAGCGCTGCGCCTCGGCCAGCGCCCGCTCGATGCCGTTGATGACGGTGGCCATCGAAACACCGCGCGACGTATGCGTTTGCGGATCGAAGAAGATTTCCGTGTGGCGGATGTTGTCGGCCACGGCGCGTTCGAGATACGCGCGCGTCATATCGTGGAAATCATCTTCCGTGAGCAGCACGCTCGCGCCCGCGTAGTAAATGTCGAGAAACGATTGCAGATCCGTGAACGCATAGGCGTCGCGCAGCGCCTGCACGCTCGGATAAGGGAGTTTCACCCGATTGCGTTCGGCGAGCCGGAAGATCAGCTCGGGCTCCAGCGTGCCCTCGATATGCAGATGCAACTCCGCTTTGGGCATGGCGCAAAGGGTTTTGGCGAGTTCTGGCGTGAGCGGCATGGATCGATCGTGTAGTGGGGGATGGCGGGGATTTTACCGTTGACGTCGCTTTGCCTGGGCGCGGAACATCACGCGGGCGCACCGGCGACGGGGGAGGGCGCGCCTGCCCCCAGCCGCATCTGCTGCTCGCGAACACGCAACAGCTGTGCCGCGACGGCGATCGCGATCGTGGCGGGCGCCTTGCCGCTGATGCCCGCCACGCCGACGGGGCAGATCATCTGTTCGAGCCGCTCGGCCGACACACCGCGCTCTCGCAGACGATGCTCGAACTGACGACGCTTGGTCATCGAGCCGATCAGGCCGAAGTAGGCAAAGTCGTCACGCCTGAAGATCGCCTCGCACAGGCGCTGATCGAGCGCGTGGTTGTGCGTCATCACGAGGAAATAGGCGCCTGGCGGTGCTTCGGTCACCAGGGCCTCGGGGGTGTCGGTGGATTCGACCACGGTGTTGGCCGGCACCGTTTCGGGGAACGTTTCGGTACGCTCGTCGGCCCACGTCACGCGGCACGGCAACGTGGCGAGCACCTGGACGATGGCCTGTCCGACGTGTCCCGCACCGAACAGCACGATATGAAAGTCGCTCGGCGCGAGTCGCTCGCTCAGCCACAGCCAGCCGTCGCTGCCCTGCCAGAAGGAGCAGGCGGCGTCGTCGGCGTCGCGGGTGAGCGTGTGCGGATGGGCGAGTGGTTCGTCGGGATCGAGCCCGGTCAACATGACCGGACCGCCTTGCTGCTGACTGGCAGCGGCATTGGCACCGGGCGCGCCGAACGCCACGCTGCGCAGGCTCGCCTCGCCAGCCGCCAGGCGCTTGTGCAACGCGCTCACCCACGCCAGGTCGGTCAGCGTGAGCACCTCGAACGCGAGTGTGACGGCCCCGCCGCAGCATTGCCCGAGGCTGGGACCGAGGGCGAAACGCTCGACGTGACGTGCGCCTTGCTGCCCGTATTGGCGCAACAGCGTGCGCGCCACCTCCATCGCCTTCCATTCGAGATGACCGCCGCCGATGGTCTCCCAGACGTGCTCGCGCGTGACGAGCAGGTGCGTGCCCGCTTCGCGCGGCGCGGAGCCTTCCACGCGTGCGATCGTCACCAGTACCGCGGCTTCGCCGCGGGCCAGCAGCTTGTGGGCGGCGTCGACCCAGCGATGCATCAGGCGGCGCTCCGGGTGCGCAACTCGGTGATGGCCATGAGCAGTGCCTCGGAAGTGGCGGGCGCATTGAGCAACGGTTCGTCGCGATAGTCGTTCACGCTGGCCACGGCGTCGCGCAGGGCGTTGAAGACCGAGAACGGCAGCAGCAGCGGCGGCTCGCCCACGGCCTTGGATCGATGGATCGAGTCCGAGACGTTGGTGTTCTCGAACAGCGCCACGCGAAAGTCCGTCGGGCAATCGCTGATGCCGGGGATCTTGTACGTGGAAGGTGCGTGCGTCATCAGCTTGCCGTCCTGGTTCCACCAGAGTTCTTCCGTCGTGAGCCAGCCCATGCCCTGGATGAACGCGCCTTCTACCTGTCCGATGTCGAGCGCCGGGTTGATGGACTTGCCGGCGTCGTGCAGCACGTCGGCGCGCAGCAGGCGCCATTCACCGGTCAGCGTGTCGAGAACGACTTCCGAGACCGCCGCGCCGTAGGCGAAGTAGAAGAATGGGTTGCCGTTCATGGTCCTGGCGTCCCACGACAGGCCCGGTGTGGCATAGAAGCCGTCGGACCACAACTGCACGCGCGCCCAGTAGGCCGCTTCGACCAGATCGGGGAAGGGGACGTCGGTGCCGTTGACGCTGACCACGTCGTTGGCGAAGTGCACGTCGTCGGCCGAGCCGCCGTACTTCTGCGCGGCGAAGTCGGCCAGACGCCGGCGAATCTGCCAGGCGGCGTTCTGTGCCGCCTTGCCGTTCAGGTCGGCTCCCGTCGAGGCGGCCGTGGCGGAGGTGTTGGCCACCTTGCTGGTGTCGGTCGCCGTCACGCGCACGTGCGAGAGATCGACGCCAAGCTCGTGAGCGACCACCTGTGCGACCTTCGTGTTCAG
>OFTX01000027.1_pt1 | contig 87861 bp, 72 predicted proteins | sample 1775051 | NCBI WGS metagenome assembly OFTX01 (sample SAMN08195772, study PRJEB24354) | sludge metagenome | isolation source: sludge from phenol fed wastewater aerobic bioreactor A | place: India: Nagpur | collected 2016-09-15 | reverse complement strand
CCGGTGGCACGGCAGGCGAGAGATCCGGCGGCGAGCCCTTCGGCCAGCGCCGTCTCGAGCGCGGCGCCGCGATCGAGCGCCGCGGCGATCGCGCCGATCAGCGCGTCGCCGGCCCCGGTGGTGTCGACCGCCGCGATCGCCGGCGGCGCGCCGTCGAGACGATCGCCCTCGGGGGTGGCGGCGACGAGGCCGCGCGGCCCGAGCGTCACCACCACCGTCGCCATGAAGCGCCGGGCCGCCGCCGCCGCGAAGGCCGTGGCGTCGCCGGGAAGGCCGAGCGCCTCGGCGAGGCTCGCCGCCTCGTGGGCGTTGACGATCAACACGTCGACCGCCGCGAGCGTCGCCTCCGCCGGCAGGATCGCCGGGGCGGCATTGAGCACGACCCGCGCCCCGGCGGTGCGGGCGAGCGCGATCGCGGTCTCGACGGCGCGAAGCCCGATCGAGGTCTGGGTCAAGAGCGTGACGCCGGGGCCGAGGAACGGGGCGAGCGCGGCAGGCGCGGCGTCGCCGTTCGCGGCCGTCGAGCCGATCATCAGGTTCTCGCCCGACGGATCGACGGCGATCGCCTGGAGGCCGGTCGGTCGGTCGGAGCGCGCGACGCCGGCGAGGTCGATCCCGGCCTCGGCGAGGCCCGCCAGCGCGGTCGCGGCGAAACCGTCGCCCCCGACCGCCCCGACCAGGGCGACGCGGGCCCCGGCGAGCGCGGCGGCGAGCGCCTGATTGCCGCCCTTGCCGCCGGGAAAGAGCTGATGGTCGCCCCCCTTCACGCCCTCGCCGGGCGCCGGCAGGCGCGGCACGACGATCACCAGATCGACGTTGAGAGTGCCGAAGACGACGATCACGGCGCGGCTCCCGGCGGGGCGCGACGGGACCCGGACGGGGTCCGTCTCACGCGCTCGCGGTTCACTTGGTCCCGTACATCCGATCGCCGGCGTCGCCGAGACCCGGCACGATGTAGCCGTGATCGTTGAGGCGCTCGTCGATCGCGGCGGTGAAGATCGGCACGTCCGGATGGTCGCCGCGGAGCTTGCCGATGCCCTCCGGCGCCGCCAGCAGGCAGACGAAGCGCAGGTTCTTGGCGCCCGCCTCCTTCAGCCGCTCGATGGCGGCGGTGGCGGAATTGGCGGTGGCGAGCATCGGGTCGAGCACGATCACCAGCCGCTCGCCGATGTCCTCCGGCGCCTTGAAGTAATATTCGACGGCCGTCAGCGTCTTGGGGTCGCGATAGAGCCCGACATGAGCGACGCGCGCGGAGGGGACCAGTTCCAACATGCCCTCGAGCAGGCCCATGCCGGCCCTGAGAATCGGCGCGAACACCAGCTTCTTGCCGGCGATGGTCGGCGCCTGCATGGTCGTCAGCGGCGTCTCGATCTCGGCGGTGGTCAGCTCCAGGTCGCGCGTCGCCTCATAGGCGAGAAGCAGCGAGATCTCCTTGAGAAGCGCCCGAAAACTCTTGGTCGAGGTCTCGCGGCGCCGCATCAGGGTCAGCTTGTGGGCCACGAGCGGATGGTCGACCACCGTCACGCCTTCGAACGCCATGTCCGTCTCCTCGTCTCGCATCGTCACCCGACCTTAGCCCGTCCGACGGCGCCCGCAAGGCCCCGCGCCGCTCCGTCCACCGGGCCGCGTGCAGTGCCGCGAAAACTTCACGTCACGGTCATTTTCACGTCGTCGAATTTCTGTCAGCATGACTCTTTTCCCGGATGCGATCCCCTGGCGATCGCGGAGGTTCTCATGAGCGTCCCCAACAAGACCGGACACATTCGCCTGACCTCTCACCCCGGCACCTCCTCGGCGCCGCGCTTTCCGATCATCTGGGGCGCGGCGGATCCGCGCGAGCGTGGCCCGATCATCGGCACGGTGACGCGTCCCGCCGATCGCAACGCCATCGGCACCCACGGCGGGTCCTACGCGCTCTACCGGGCGCTGGCGGTGGCCGGCGGCGCGCTCGATCCGTTGCAGCGGCCCGACCTCACCAACACCACCCCGCCGATCGCGATCGGGCCCCATCCGCAATGGGCGGACCCGAACCGCATCGTCTCGATCGATCCCTTCGGCCACGAGGTCCAGCGGATCTTCGCGAGCGAGATCGCCGAGGGGGTGGACATCCGCCCGACCATCGCCGTCACCAAGGCGCGGCTGACGCTGCCCGAGTTGGTGCCGGAGATCGGCAAGGGGCGGATCCGCGTCGACGGCGAGATCGTCCGCGCCCAGGGCGACATCGCCGTCACCAAGATCGCGATCGATCCGGTGTGGTGGCTGCCCGGCCTCGCCGCCCGTTTCGACACGTCGGAGGAGAACCTGCGCCGGGTGCTGTTCGAGCAGACCGGCGGCATCTATCCCGAACTCGTCACGCGGCCCGACCTCGAGGTGTTCCTTCCCCCGATCGGCGGCCAGACCTGCTACGTCTTCGGCGATCCGGCCGGGCTCTCGAACCCGGGCGTGCGCCTCACCTGCCGCGTCCACGACGAATGCAACGGCTCCGACGTCTTCGGTTCGGACATCTGCACCTGCCGGCCCTATCTGATCCACGGCATCGAGGAATGCGCCCGCGAGGCGCAGAACGGCGGCGCCGGCCTGATCGTCTACAACCGCAAGGAAGGGCGCGCGCTCGGCGAGGTGACCAAATTCCTGGTCTACAACGCCCGCAAGCGGCAGGAGGGCGGCGACCGCGCCGCCACCTATTTCGAGCGCACCGAATGCGTCGCCGGCGTCCAGGACGCGCGGTTCCAGCAGCTGATGCCGGACGTACTGCATTGGCTCGGGATCACCCGCATCGACCGTTTCGTGTCGATGTCGGACATGAAATACGACGCGATCACCGGCTCCGGCATCGAGATCGGCGAGCGGGTCGCGATCCCCGACGATCTCATTCCGGCCGATGCGCGGGTCGAGATGGAGGCCAAGAAGGCGGCCGGCTACTACGCCCCCGACGGGACGCCGAGCGGCGAGGATCTCGAGCGCACGGTCGGGCGCGGTCTCGACCATTACTGAAATTCACGCCACCCTGGCGAGCGAATCGGCCGTTCGCCGAAAAGGACAGCGCGCCGGACGGCGCCCACGGGGAAGACGGGTTTCATGAGTCTCGACAGCGCCTCCGCCACGCCCGAAGACGTCGCCGCGGCGCGTCGCCTGCTCTCGGCCGAGGCGGTCCGCGACCGCGCCAACCGGCTGTTCGACCTCGCGCTGATGGAGCGGCTCGATCATTTCCGGGTCGATCTCGCCCGTCTCGATCCGGTCGCCGACTGGGTCCAGCGGCTGATCCGCTCCGAGCATCCGACCCTCGAGGTGCCGCCGCATTCGCGTTGGCGGAACTTCGAGGTCGGCGGCATCGATCGCTGGGGTGGGCTGGCCGCCTCGCGGGAGTGGACCGACGCGCTCGAATTCGGCCGCGCCTCGATCGATCTGGCGATGATCTCGGTGCTGATCGATGCCGGCGCCGGGACGCGCTGGGCCTATGCCGAGGCGGTCACCGGCGAGACCTTCACCCGCACCGAGGGGCTCGCGGTCGCCTCGCTGGCGATGTTCGCCTCCGGCATCTTCTCCTCCGAGCCGTTCGATCCGCTGCGGGCCGACGCGCGCGCTCTGGCGGGGCTGACGGCGGAGGAACTCGCCGACGGGTTCCAGGTCTCCCAGTCCAATCCGCTGGTCGGGCTCGAGGGGCGCCTCGGCCTCCTCAACCGGCTCGGCCAGCAGCTCGCCCATCGTTCCGACGTCTTCGGCACCGAGGACGGGGCGCGGCCGGGCGGTCTCCTCGACCATCTGCTGCGCCGCTTCCCCGACGGGCGCGTGCCGGCACCGGCGATCCTCGCCACCCTGCTCGACGCGCTCGGACCGATCTGGCCGGGGCGCTGGTCGCTCGCCGGGGTGCCGCTCGGCGACACCTGGATCCACCACAAGCTCGTCACCGAGGACGCCACCAATCAGCTGATGCCGATCCACAAGCTGTCGCAGTGGCTGACCTATTCGCTGATCGAGCCGCTCTCCTGGGCCGGTCTCGAGATCACCAATCTCGACGGTCTGACCGGGCTCGCGGAATATCGCAACGGCGGTCTCCTGATCGACGGCGGCATCCTGGTGCTGCGCGACCCCGAGGCGGCGACGCGGCCGCACACCGTCGACGAGGAACTGGTGGTGGAGTGGCGGGCGCTCACCATCGCCGTGATCGACCGTCTCGCGGCGATCATCCGCCAGGGCCTGGGGCGCAACGCCCTCAATTTCCCGCTCGCCTGCGTGCTCGAAGGCGGCACCTGGCTCGCCGGCCGGCGGCTCGCGCGCGAACGCCGCCCGGACGGTTCGCCGCCGCTGACCATCGTCTCCGACGGCACCGTGTTCTGACGCGGGTTCCGCCCGGCTCGAGGCGCGAGAGGGGACGGCCCCCTCTCCTCCTCTCTCGACGTCGCGCCTCACACCTCGCCGAGCGAGAGCAGCGCGGCGTTGCCGCCGGCGGCGGCGGTGTTGGTGGCGATCACCTGTTCGAGCGCGAAGCGCGGCAGATAGCCGGGACCGCCGGCCTTGGGGCCGGTGCCGGAGAGGCCCGAGCCGCCGAAGGGCTGCACCCCCACCACCGCGCCGATCATGTTGCGATTGACGTAGAGATTGCCGACCGAGAGCCGCTTCTCGACCGTGCGGATGGTCGCGTCGATGCGGGAATGGACGCCGAGCGTCAGGCCGTAGCCGGTCGCGGCGACCGCCGCGAGGACCGCGTCGAGATCCGTGGCCTTCCACCGCACCACGTGCAGCAGCGGGCCGAAATGCTCGCGGTCGAGCGCGGCGGCGTCGGGAAGTTCGATCACGGTCGGGGCGACCCAGGTGCCGCCGGCGAGCGCGCCCTCCGGCGTCGCGCCCTCCCAGACGACGCGGCCGGCGGCGCGTTCCGCCGCCACATGGGCGGCGAGGCGATCGCGCGCCTCGGCGTCGATGACCGGGCCGACGTCGGTCGCCGGATCGACGGGCAAGCCGAGCCGCAGTTCCTTCGCCGCGCCGGTGATCATCTCGAGCATGCGCGGCGCGACGTCCTCCTGCAGGAACAGGAGCCGCAGGGCCGAGCAGCGCTGACCGGCGGAGCGGAAGGCGGAGGTGACGACGTCGTCGGCGACCTGTTCAGGCAGGGCGGTGGCGTCGACGATCATCGCGTTGATGCCGCCGGTCTCGGCGATCAGCGGCACGATCGGGCCATCCTTGGCGGCGAGCGCCCGGTTGATCAGGCGCGCGACCTCGGTCGAGCCGGTGAAGGCGACGCCGGCGATGCGCGGATCGGCGGTGAGGCTCGCGCCGACCGCCCCGTCGCCGGGCACGAACTGGAGCGCGCCGGCGGGAATGCCGGCGTCATGGGCGAGCTTCACCGCGAAGGCCGCGACCAGCGGGGTCTGTTCGGCCGGTTTGGCGAGAACCGTGTTGCCGGCGGCGAGCGCGGCCGTCACCTGGCCCAGGAAGATCGCCAGCGGGAAGTTCCACGGGCTGATGCAGACGAAGGCGCCGCGACCGCGATGGACGAGCCGGTTCTCCTCGCCGGTCGGGCCGGGAAGGAGGCGATCGGCGCCGAACAGGCGACGGGCCTCGCCGGCGTAGTAGCGGCAGAAGTCGGCCGCCTCGCGCACTTCGGCGAGACCGTCGGGCAACGTCTTGCCCGCCTCCGCCGCGAGCAGGGCGATCAGGCGCTCGCGATTGTCCTCGAGGGCGTCGGCGAGGCGATCGAGGGCGCCGGCCCGGGTCGCGACCGGGGTCGCGTCCCAGCCCGGGAAGGCGGCGACGGCGCGGGTGACCGCCTCGACCGCCAGGGCCGGATCCGCTTCCGAGACGCGGCCGACCACGGTGCGGCCGTCGGTCGGGGAGACCACCTCGCGGAAGGCGCGCGGGCGGCCCTTGCCGTCGATCACCGGAGCGGCCTCGTAGGTGGTGCCGGCCTCGGCGGCCAGCGCCGCGACGAGGCGATCGCGCTCGGCGGCGACGCCGAATTCGAGGCCGCGCGAATTGAGCCGATCGCCGAAGAGATCGCGCGGGCGGGGGATGCGGGCATGGCGCGGCTTGGTGCCGCCGGAGAGTTCCGTCTCGGGGGTCACGAGGAGGTCGGCCACCGCCACGTCGGCGTCGCCGACCTTGGCGACGAAGGAGGAATTGGCGCCGTTCTCGAGCAGGCGGCGGACCAGATAGGCGAGGAGGTCGCGATGGCCGCCGACGGGGGCGTAGATCCGGCAGGGCCAGCCGTCTTTTTCGACCACGGTGCGGTGGAGCGCGTCGCCCATGCCGTGCAGCTTCTGGAACTCGAAACCGGGATCGCCCGCGCCTTTCTGCCCGGCTATCTCGCGGATTTCGGCGATGGTCACGGCATTGTGGCCGGCGAATTGGGGATAGAGGCGCGGCCGCGCGGCGAGGAGGCGGCGGGCGCAGGCGAGATAGGAGAGATCCGTCGCCGCCTTGCGGGTGAAGAGCGGGAAATCGTCGAGACCACGCTCCTGGGCGCGCTTGATCTCCGTATCCCAATAGGCGCCCTTGACGAGGCGGACCATCAGGCGCCGGTCGAGGTTCGCCGCGAGATCGGCGACCCAGTCGACCACGGCGACGGCGCGCTTCTGATAGGCCTGGATCGCCAGACCGAAGCCGTCCCAGCCCTTCAGCGACGGGTCGGCCAGCGTGGCGGCGAAGACGTCGAGCGACAGTTCGAGCCGATCCGCCTCCTCGGCGTCGACGGTGAAGGCGAGGTCGTGGGCTTTCGCCGCGCGGGCGAGATCGAGGAGACGCGGCACCAGCTCGCGCATCACGGCGGCGGCGTTGACCGCCTCGTAGCGCGGGTGGAGCGCCGAGAGCTTGACCGAGATGCCGGGACGCGCCGGGAGCGGCCTTCCGCCGGCCGAGGCGCCGATCTTCTCGATCGCGGTGGCGTAGGAGGCGAAATAGGCCTCGGCATCGGCCGCCGTGCGGGCGCCCTCGCCGAGCATGTCGTAGGAATGGCGCCAGCCCTTGGCCTCGAGCGAACCGGCGCGGGCGAGCGCGCTCTCGATCGTCTCGCCGAGCACGAATTGATGGCCCATCACCCGCATCGCCTGACGGGCGGCGGTGCGGATGGTCGGGCGGCCGAGGCGCTTGACCATGCCGGACAGGATGTTGGTCGGGGTCTCGCCGGGGCGGAAGACGCGCGCCGTCAGCCCCATCGCCCAGGCCGAGGCCGAGACCAGCCAGGCGTCGGAGACGCGCTCGTGGTTCTCGAATTCGGCCTCCGCCAGCTTGTCCTCGATCAGGCGGTCGGCGGTGGCGGCGTCGGGCACCCGGAGCAGCGCCTCGGCGAGCACCATCAGCGCCAATCCCTCGCGGGTGGTCAGCGCATATTCGCGCAGGAACTCCTCGACGCCGAAGCCGCCGGTCTCGGTGCGGATCGCCTCGATCAACCGGGTGGCGTCGGCATCGACGCGGGCGCGGGCATCGGGCCCGAGCGCTGTCGCGGCGAGGAGATCGGCGACGAGAGCGGCGTCGTCGGGGGCAAAGGGCGCGCGAAACGGCGAGACGGAGGGCGAGGCGAGCATGGGGATCTCCGAGGCGACGCGCGTCCGGTGGCCCGCGCGGAGCGGTGACCGCTCATTCCTCATAATATCGCGCATCATGCCGCTCGATCGGTCGAAGATCTGGCCGATCGCCGTGGATTCCTCTATGAGAGGCCACATGAGCGAAGAAATCGACGAACTGGATCGTCTCGACCGCAAGATCCTCGCCGTCCTCCAGGACGACGGACGCATCACCGTGAGCGATCTCGCCGAGCGGATCGGCCTCTCCGCCACCGCGACGGCGGAGCGCATGCGCCGGCTGATCCGCGACGGCACGATCCTCGGGTTTCGCGCCGAGCTCGATCCGGTGCGGCTCGGGCGCGGGCTCCTCGTCTTCGTCGAGGTGCTGCTCGACCGCACCTCGCCCGACGTGTTCGAGGCCTTCGCCCGTCAGGTGAAGCGCGCGGGCGAGGTGCTCGAGTGCCATCTGGTGGCGGGCGGGTTCGATTATCTGATCAAGGCGCGGGTGCGCGACATGACCGCCTATCGGCGCTTCCTCGCCGAGGTGATCCTGCCGCTGCCGGGGGTGCGCGAGACGCGCACCTATGCGGTGATGGAGGAGATCAAGGCGACCCAGGCGCTACCGCTGTGATCGCCCGAGCAGTCCGCGTCGAGCGGGCCCGGGCGTCACGTCACTCCGCGTCGCGCCACGTGACGCAACATCACTTGGCGATGCGCAACTTGGTGATCTTCTGGGCGATCGAGTCGAACACGCTCGTCAGCTGGCTGGCGCTCGGGGTGTTGTAATAGTAGTCGGGGCCGGACGAACAGTCGGACAGCATCTGCTGTCCCGCGGCGTCGTCGATCATCAGGCCGATGGTGTAGATCTTGATGCCCTTGGCCTTGATCGCGGTACAGGCGGCCAGCGTCTTGGTGTCGAGGCCGTTGCGCAGGTTGGTGCCGGGATTGTTGCCGAGACGGGCGGAGAAGGGATAGCCCCAGCTCGAATAGGCGCCGCCGAGATCGGTCGAGAAGGTGTTGATGGCATTGGTGCCGTCGGTCAACATCACGATGATCTTGAGGGTGGTCGAGCCGTAGTCCTTGCCGTCGGCGAAGGGCGCCTTGGGCGAGAGCATGCGCCAGCCCCAGGCGAGGCCTTCGGGAATGTTGGTCGAGCCGGCCACCGTCAGGGCGTTGATCTGGGTCTTCACCGACGTGTAGTCGGTCGTCAGGCGCTGGATCGGCTTGACGTCGCAGAGATATCCCGGACCCTTCGGCGCGGTGTAGTTGCTGTAGAAATACGAATTCGAGAAATCCTTACCCGACAAGGTGGAGTATTTCGTCGCATTCATCATCTTGGTGAGCTGCGAGCTGCTCCAGGTGTTGTCGTTCAGATAGCTGTTGGAGAAGGACGTATACCACGAGGCATCGGGTTCGTCGGGATGGAACGACGGGACGAAGAGGGTCGCGGGGATCGAGGCGGAGGGCGCGGTGTCGTCGATGTCGTAGGGCGAGGGCCGCGTCTCGACGCAGCCGGGCCAGGACTTGCCGAGCGCGGTATAGAGCGTGAAGCGGTTGAGCGGCGCCGAGAAATAGGACGAGTGGTAGGGCGAGAGGCCGAGCGTGTCGATCCACGAGGCGGTCTTGTAGCCCGAGCCGACGTTCACGAAGTTGGAGAAGGGCACCAGCGCGAACTTGATCGTGTTGAGGGTGGTCGCCTTGGCGGCGAGCGTCGTCACCATCGACGAGGCGCCGCTGCGCAGGGCCTCGATCTTGCCGCCGTCGCCCATCGAGCCGGTGGTGTCGAGCACCATCGCCACCTCGAGCGAGGTGTCGCCCCAGGTCACGGTGGTGGTCACCGTGCTGACCAGATTGGGCATGCCGATCATGCCGAGGAAGTTCGACTTCGCGGTCAGCGAGGCCGTGAGCGTCATCGTGCCGCTGGTGGCGTTGGCGACGATGCCGGAGAGGGTCCCGTATTCGGGGTCGACCATGGCGGTCAGGCGCTGCTGGGACTTGGTCTGCGCCGTGCTCAGCGTATCGGCGGTGAGGCCGTTGGCGACGATGAGGGCCGTCGCGTCGACGCGCTCCTGGAGATATTTGCGATTGCTCGACATCGCCATCAGATCGATGCCGCCGCCGCCGATCAGGATGATGCTGCCGACGGTGAGCGCGAACGTGACCGCGATGTTGCCACCCCGGTGCGCGAGCAGGCCGACGAGAGATCGTTTCGATGCGGTCATGACTCGTCACTCTTCGATCCGGGGACGAACCGGCGACGATCCGTCCCTCACCTCAGCCGATCTCGACGCGGTCTGCCCCGCGGAACCGGCACGCGAATTTCGAAGAGCCTACGACCGATTCCTTACGGAACCCCTGAAAGGACCGGAAAACCCCGGTTGAATCGGGTTAACTTTCACGCGAAATCGCGGTTTTCCGGTCTTCTATCGGTATTTTGATACCGTTTCGACGCCACCTCAGGCCGAGCGCGACAACATGACGTGGAAGCGATGGGTGGCGTAGGTGAGGAAGATCGCGCCGAGGCCGGCCATCACCACCAGCGGCTTCCAGACGATGTCGATCGTCGCGCCGCGATAGAGGAGGCCTTGGGCGAACTGCACGAAATAGACCGAGGGCGAGGCGTGCATCACCCATTGCAGCACCGTCGGCATGCTCTCGAGCGGGGTCATGTTGCCGGAGAGCAGCAACATGGTGGTGAAGACCGGGATCGACATCAGCGCGAATTGCGGCATCGAGCGCGCCAGCGTGGCGATGAGGATGCCGAGAGCCGTGGTCGAGAAGAGGAAGATGGTCGTGCCGAGCAGGAAGAGCGCGCGCGAGCCGGCGATCGGCACGCCGAGCCAACCGCGCACCACCAGTTCCATCGACAGCACCACCGCCAGGAGCAGCACGGCGCCGTTGGCAAGGATCTTGGCCAACGCGATCTCGAAGGCGGAGACCGGCATCACCAGGAGATGCTCGATGGTGCCGTGCTCGCGCTCGCGGATGACGGCGGCGCCGACCAGCAGGATCGACAGGATGACGATCGAGTTGATCAACTGCATGATCGAGGAGAACCAGCGCCCCTCGATGTTGGGATTGAACCAGATGCGCGGCGTGACGACGATCGGCAGCTGCGCCTCGATGCCCTTCTGGTGCAGCCAGGTCGCCGCCTCCTGCAGCAGGATCGACTGGACATAGGCGGCGCCGTTGCCGGCCTGGACCATGACCGTCGCGTCGATGGTGAGGCCGAGGCCGGGGGCGCGGCCGCGCAGGACGTCGGCCTCGAAATCGGGCGGGAAGTGGAGGACGAAGCCGAAGCGGCCGACGTCCATCGCCCGGTCGACCTCGCCGGCGGCGACGATCACCGGGGTCTTGAAGAAGGGCGGCGCCAGCGCGTCGATCATCCGGGCGGAGAGCTGGGAGCGATCCTCGTCGACCACCGCGACCGCCGCGTTCGACACCTCGAGCTTGACCCCGGCGGAGACGAAGATCACCGCGGCGGAAAAGGCATAGACGATCAGGAACAGCATCATCGGGTCGTGACGCAGGCTCCACAGTTCCTTCACGCCGAGACGAAACAGGTTGAGCAGGAAGCGGCGCATGACCCTCAGGCCTCCTGTTTCTTCAAGACGAGGGCGGCGGCGGCGATGAAGACGATGCCGAAGCCGGCGAGCGCGAGATCGCAATGGAGGAGATCGAGCACGCCGACGCCCTTGGCGAAGCTGCCGATGGCGATGGTCTGGAACCACGAGGCCGGGAACAGGAGCCCCATCCAGCGCGCGACGCCGTCGATCGAGGACATCGGATTGATGAAGCCGGAGAAGTTGATGGTCGGGATCACCGAGAGAATCGCCGCCGCCATGATCGCGGCGACCTGGGTGCGCACCAGCGTCGAGACCAGGAGACCGAAGGCGGTGGCGGCGAAGACGTAGAGGAGCGCGCCGAGGGTGAGCGCGAACCACGATCCGTGGAAGGGCACGCCGAAGGCGAGGCAGGCGGTGGCGGCGAGGGTCGCGTAGCTCACCATGCCGACCGCCACATAGGGCAGCTGCTTGCCGACCAGGAACTCGACGATCGAGGCGGGCGAGGCCTCGAAATTGGCGATCGAGCCGATCTCGCGCTCGCGCGCCACGCCGACCGCCGTCATCGCCGAGGGGATCAGCACCAGCAGCAGCATGATCACGCCGGGGGTGATGGCATCGACCGAGACGAAGGCCTGATTATAGGCCCAACGCTGGCGCAGATCGAAGGGCAGGCCGAGCGAGGTCCCCGGCCCGCGCGCCTCGGTGACCCAGCGCTGCGCCCAGTTCAGGACGACGCCCTGGACGTAGCCCTTCACCGTCTCGGCGCGGAAGGTGTTGGCGCCGTCGATGGCGATCCCGACCTCGGGACGACGGGCGTTCAGGAGATCGGCGCCGAAGCCGGGCGGGATCGTCACCACCAGCCGCAATTCGCCGGAGACGAGACGGCGGTCGATCTCGCTCTCGTCGGAGATCGGCGGGCGCTCGCGAAAATAGCGCGAGCCGGTGAAGGCCTCGATCAGCCGGCCGCTCTCGATCGAACGGTCGCGATCATGGACGGCGAAGGGCAGGTTCTCGACGTCGAAGGAGACGCCGAAGGCGAAGAGCACCAGGAGCAGCAGCGATCCGAACACGGCGAAGGAGACGCGCACTCGATCGCGCAGGATCTCCAGCCCCTCGCGCCGGGCGAAGGCCCAGACCAGGGCCACCGAGGCGGCGATGCGCCCCGGACCGGCGGAGCGGGCGGCGGGCGAAGGCGGCACGGTGGCACCGGGCGTGGGCATGGGAGCGGGCGCGGTCGTCGTCCGCGACGGCACGGGCGGATCCTGCGACGGCCCTTCCGCCTCCTCGAGGCGGCGAATGAAGGCTTCTTCCAGCGTCGGCGCGCCGGCGGCGCGGGTGAGATCGGCGGGGGTGCCGATCGCCAGGACGCGGCCCTGATGCATCAGCGAGATGCGGTCGCAGCGTTCGGCCTCGTTCATGAAATGGGTCGAGACGAAGATGGTCACGCCGTCGCGGCGCGACAGTTCGGCGAGGCGGCGCCAGAAGTCGTCGCGGGCCTGCGGATCGACGCCGGAGGTCGGTTCGTCGAGGATCAGCACCTCGGGGCCATGCAGACAGGCCGCCGCCAGTTGCAGGCGCTGGCGGATGCCGAGCGGCAGGGCGGCCGGGAAGGCGTCGGCGTGATCGGCGAGGTCGAAGCGGACGAGGTTCTCCTCGATCAGTCCGGCGACCCGCGCCTCCTCGACCCGGTAGAGCCGGGCGTGAAGGGTGAGGTTGGCGCGGACCGTCAGCTCCTCCCACAGCGAGAAGCTCTGCGAGACGTAGCCGACGCGCAGGCGCACGCCGATGTCGGCGGCGTCGACCGGGCGGCCGAGCAGGGTCGCGGAGCCCTCGTCGATGGCGAGGAGCCCGGTCAGCATCTTCATGGTGGTGGTCTTGCCGCAGCCGTTGGAGCCGAGGAAGCCGAAGATCTCGCCCTTCTCGATGCGGAAGGAGACGTGATCGACCGCCGTGAAGGCGCCGAAGCGGCGGGTGAGCCCTTCCGCCTCTATGGCGACGGCGCCGTGGTCGGCGACGCGCGGCGGCATCACGAAGGCTTCCGCCGGCGCCGCGCCGGGGGGGCGGCCGAGCCCGCGATAGGCGTCCTCGAGGGTCGCCGCGCCGGTCTCCGCCAGGATCTCGGCGAGGCCGCCGTCGGCGACGACGCGGCCGTCGGCGACGGCGATCACCCGTTCGAAGCGGGCGGCCTCGTCCATGTAGGCGGTGGCGACGATCACCGTCATGGTCGGGCGATCGCGGCGAATGGCGTCGATCAAATCCCAGAACTGGCGGCGCGACAGAGGGTCGACGCCGGTGGTCGGCTCGTCGAGCACCAACAGGTCGGGATCGTGGACGAGGGCGCAGCACAGGCTGAGCTTCTGCTTCATGCCGCCGGAGAGCTGGCCGGCGAGGCGATCGGGGAAGGGATCGAGGCCGGTCGCCTCGAGCAGCCGGGCGATGCGCTCGGCGCGGGCGGCGGCGTCGAGGCCGAACAGGCGGGCATGGAAATCGACGTTCTCGGCGACCGACAGGGTCGGGTAGAGATTGCGGCCGAGACCCTGCGGCATGTAGGCGATGCGCGGGGCGACGGCGTCGCGGACGGCACGCTCACGCAAGGAGCCGCCGAAGACGGTGATCTCGCCCCGTTGCAGCCGGCGCACGCCGACGAGGAGGCCGAGCAGCGTCGATTTGCCGACCCCGTCGGGACCGATGATCGCGGTCGAGGAGCCCTGCGCGAAGGCGAGCGAGACCCCGTCGAGGGCGAGCGTCCCGGCGTAGCGATGGCCGACACCCTCGACGACGACCGGAGCGACGACGGGGGCGGCGACGACGGGAGCCGCGGCGGTCGGGGTCATTTCTTCGCCCCGGTGGGATCGGGCAGGCGCACGGCGAGGGTCGCCGGCCAAGCGGCGGCGGGATCGGTGAGGAGCCAGGCGTTGCCGGTGAGGCCCGACTTCACATAGGCGCGCCAGACGTCGAGCAGCTTCGGATCGATCCGGACCTCGACGCGATACATCAGCTTGGCGCGTTCGTCGGCGGTCTCGACGCTCTTCGGGGTGAACTGGGCTTCGGCCGCGACGAAGGAGACGCGGGCGGGGATGACCCAATCGGGGGCGGCGTCGAGCACGATGCGGGCCTCGGCGCCGACCTCGACGCGACCGACCAGCCGGGTCGGCAGGAACACGGTCATGGTGACGTCGGTCAGATCGAGCAGCGTGGCGACGCGGGTGCCGGCGCCGACCACCGCGCCGGGCTCGATCAGACGATATTCGACACGGCCGGCGGTCGGCGCGCGCAGGCTCATGTCGTCGATGTTGACCTGGATCAGCTCGACCTGGGCCTGGGCGGCGTCGCGGGCGGCGATCGCATCGGCGACGGCGGCCTTCGCCGCCTGGACGCCGGCGGCGGCGACGTCGCGGCGGGCCTTGGCCTGATCCTGCTGGGCCTGAGAGGAGACTGCCTTGTCGAGCAGTTCGGCGGCGCGATGGAACTGCAACTCGGCGAGGGCGAGATCGGCCTCGGCGGAGGCGACGGAGGCCTCGGCCTTGGCGATGCCCTGGGTGGCGCGGGCGACGCCGGCGCGGGCGACCGCGCGCTGGGCGAGCAGATCGGCGGTGTCGAGAACCGCCACCACCTGCCCCTTCTCGACCATGTCGCCTTCCTTCACCCGCATCTCGGAGACGCGTCCGGCGAGTTTGGTGGCGACGTCGACGCGCGTCACCTCGATGCGGCCGTTGGCGCCGGTCACGCCCGGGGGCAGACGATCGCGGCCGTTCCAACTCCACACCGCCCAGCCGCCGGCGACGAGAAGGAGAACGGCGGCCACGACGGCGGTGACGATCTTGTGCATGGAAACTCCTTTCCGGCGCCGGACGGCGCACGGGATCGGCGCCCCCGGTGATCCGCCCTCGGGCGGCTCGCCGTCGATCCCCTCGGGATCGATGAGGCAGCGTCACTATACGGTATGATCGCCCGCTGGAATGTGGGATCCATCGGGTCGAAACCGCATGGGTAGGATTGCGGAGGTTGCGTGACACTCGCGAGACGGCCGGAAGACCCGATGACACATCCGACCGAACCAGGAAGACTTCATGCCGGCCCAAGTATAGATGCAATCGAACGCTTCGACCGGACCCGACGGGATCGCCGGCGCGTGTCGAGGCCGCTTCGGGCTTTGCCGAAAATGGATGCATTCACCGATTGATACGCGGCATCCGAGACGAAACTATGAGCCGATAGGTAGTGTTGAACATGACGCGCGCCATGGCGACACCCATTACGAGTAATCTTGTTTCTGATCAATCTTCGGTCCAGCACCCGTCGGGGACGATGCCAGCTCACTCAGAATGCCACAGTCGAGGCTTCGATCTCTCCACATTGTCGCCTTCGCCCTACCTGGACCTCCACGATTTTCTCGACCCGATGGACCTCCCCTGGGCCGAGGCGAAGCCGTTGGTTCAGTGGGTTCCCCTGATTCACGGCGAGATCGGCCGCTCGGTGCGGCTCAGGCTGGATGGTGCGCATCTGGTCGAATCGCGGTTGCCGCCGAGCCTGTTCCAGGGATGGCTGACGCAACCCGGGCTCCTGATCGCCTTCGGCATGACGCCGGAGCATCTCTCCTTCGTCAACGGTCGCCCGCTGCCGCCCGACGGGCTGATGTTCGGCGGACTGAATTCGTTCTTCCTGTCGCACTGGCCCTACGAGGCGGCGCCGTTGCAGTCGGTCGGGGCGATCTTCCTGCCGCAGCGGATGGTCTCGCCCGACTGGCCGTCGTCCGGACGTCTGTTCGGCGTCCTTCCGGTCGCCGCCACCGCCATGGCGCGGCTGCGGGCGGTTCTGCGCGAGGCGCTGACGGTGGGATCGCACTCGCCGCAGATGCTCGAGAGCGAGGCGGTCCGAGCGGCGATCCTCGGCCGCGTCGTCGAGGCGGTGTCGGCATGTTTCCAGACGGGACGCGCCCCCCACGAGGGCGCGCGCGACACGCTCGGCGACCACGTCGACATCTATTTGAACATCGTAAAATATGTCGATGACAATTACAGCAAGTCATTCTCGATGCGCGACATCGCCGCCGACCTGAGGATTTCAGAGAGAACCATCCATACGGTGATGACACGGCTGCAGGGCATGACGCTGAAGTCCTACTTCAAGCTGCAGAGATTACGCGAAGTTCGCCGCAACCTGCTCTATGGCGACGCCGAATTCCTGGTCAAACAGGCGGCGCTCAAGAGCGGCTTCATGCACCAGGGCCGCTTTGCTCGCGAGTACTTCCAACACTTCGGGGAAACGCCCTCGGCGACCTTGGCGCGACGCGTGAAGATCTGAAGAAAGACGTATTTCGACAGAGAAAGCATATCCATATTCGGCAAGTCGACGCGCGCCTCGACTGCGACATTTCGCAGCGCCGCAAAATAGCGCAGTCCGGTCAACGTCTTGACACCGCCACTCCGAACCCGCGTGGGAAACCCGTACCCGGCATCGCTGGAATTTCGTTAACCAACGCGGCTCAGCCTCTCCGCCGTATTCGATCTTCCTTCGGGGGGAAGACCTTCGGCCGACGTCGATCCCGCGGCAGGTACGCCTGCGCCGCGCGGTCGCCGTGGAGAGAGGTGACTGGGGATGAGCATCTTCAATGATCGTCGCATTTCACAGAAATTGTTGATCGGGTTCTCGATCGTCATCGCCGTGCTGATCGCCGTCGGCGGTCTGGCGCTGTTGACCTTCGACCGAACGACGCGAGCCTTCGAACATTTCGACGAGGCGACCCGGGTCAGGGCGCTGGCGATGCGCGTCAACGCCGACTTCCTCGACTATCGCCGGCAGGCCCGCGAGGCCGTCTACACCGACCTTCCGGGAACCGACACGGCGGTGGCGGAAGGCGCGAAGCTCCTCAGAGCGACGCTCGCCGCCGGGCGCAAGGAGACCACGCGGGAGAGTCACCTCGCCTCGCTCGACGCCACGACCGCGGTGTTCGAGGACTACGATCGCGAACTCGGGGGCACCATCGACCTTAAGAAGCAGGTCGCGGGTCTGGTCTCCGGAACGATGGAGGTCGCCGGGCGCGATCAGCGCGTCGGGCTCGAGAGCCTGATGAACGACGAGAAGGCGACCGACGCCCTGCGCCAGAGCGCCGCTCAGACCCTGACCAAGATGCAACAGGTGCGGATCGCCTCGGTGCGGGTGATCTCGCATCGCACGCCCGAGGGTGTGGCGACGATGACCAAGGCGCGCGAGGAGGCGCGGCAAGAGTTCGACCGCCTCGCGATGCTGGCGAGCGGCACCGAGGCGCGCCGGACGGTCGGCGCGGTCGGCCGCGACTACGAGCGTTACGTCGGCACGATGGACCAGGTCCTCGCGATGACGGTGAAGATCGAGGACGAGATCGCGCCGCGGATGCGCACCAAGGTGACGAAGCTCAACGAGGCGGTCGCCGCCCTCCTCTCGACCGCCGACACCGAAGCCACGCAGGTGCAGAGCGAGGCCCTCGCCGATCTCGATTCGGGCCGCATGTTCCTGTGGATCTCGACGATCGTCGGCGCCGTGGCGGCGCTGATCATCTCGCTCGCGCTCGGCCGCGCGATCTCTCGGCCGATCGTCTCGATCACCGAGGCGATGCGCCGCGTCTCCAAGGGCGACGTCGGAACGCCGGTCGAAGGGCTCGGCCGGCGCGACGAGATCGGCGTGATGGCCGAGACGCTCGAGGTGTTCAAGGAGACCCTGGCGGAGACCGAACGGCTGCGGGCGGAGGAAGCCCGTCGCAAGATCGCCTCCGAGGCCGAGCGCCGGGAGGCGATGCATCGCATGGCCGACGCCTTCGAGGGCGCGGTCGGCGAGGTGGTGCAGTCGGTCGTCGCCGCCTCGTCGCAGCTCCAGGGCGCGGCGCAGACCATGTCGGCGGCGGCCGAGGAGGTCTCGGCCCAATCCGGCTCGGTCGCGGCGGCCTCCGAGGAGGCCTCCACCAACGTCGAGACCGTCGCCTCGGCGGCGGAGGAACTCTCCTCGTCGATCGGCGAGATCAAGCGGCAGGTCGACGAATCGGCGCGGGTCGCCAATCGCGCCTCCACCGAGGCCGAGGCGACCGTCGGCAAGATCCGGACGCTCGCCGCCGCCGCCTCGCGGATCGGTCAGGTGGTCGATCTGATCAACACCATCGCCGGCCAGACCAACCTTCTCGCACTCAACGCCACCATCGAGGCGGCGCGGGCGGGCGAGGCCGGCAAGGGCTTCGCGGTGGTCGCCGCCGAGGTCAAGCAGCTCGCCGACCAGACCTCGCGGGCGACGTCCGAGATCGGCGCGCAGATCTCCGAGATCCAGGCCTCGACCACGGATTCGGTGACCGCGATCACCGGCATCTCCGAGGTGATCCTGAAGCTCGACCACATCGCCGCCTCGATCGCCGCCTCGATCGACCAGCAGGGACTCGCGACCCAGGAGATCGCCCGCAACGTGTCCGAGGCCTCGACCGGCACCCATCAGGTCTCCGAGACGATCGTCGGGATCACCCAGGCCGCCTCGATGTCCTCGGCCGCCTCGATCCAGGTCCTCTCCTCGGCGCAGGACCTCAATCAACAGTCCGGCCGGCTGAAGGACGAACTCCAGGCCTTCCTCACCTCGGTTCGGGCCGGCTGAGCGCTCCCGGGAGGCCGGGCCGCGCACCTCCGGCCCGACCTCCACCGATCATCATCGGCCCACCCCGCCCGTCGCCGTTCCACGGCGGCGGGCGTTTCCGTGCGTGTGGGCCGTCGCCGTTCCACCGCGGCGGGCGTTTTCGTGTCCCTGGGCCGTCGCCGTTTCCCGGCGGCGGGCGCTTTCGTGTCGGCCGGCCGTCACGGCCTGCGACATCAAGACGCCACCCGGCCGCTCCGCTCGCGACCTACCTTGAATTTCAATCCCTTGCCGGATGCGATCGCCGCTCCGGCGATCGTGGAGACGGGGTCTCGAGGGGGGTGGCGGCGCTTTCTCGCGTCCGCGTCATTCCTTTATCGCAAATATATGTTTATTCATATATTCGAAATCGATGTTTGGATCCGACCTTCGCCGCCGGATCGCCTTGTCCGTGAGAGAGGACGTCGACCATCATGATCGATCCGACATTCGTGGAACTGTCACGCTGGCAGTTCGCCGCGACGGCGCTCTACCATTTCCTGTTCGTGCCGCTGACCCTCGGCATCTCCTGGCTCCTGGTCATCATGGAGACCGTCTACGTGATGACGGGCAAGGAGATCTACAAGGACATGACCAAGTTCTGGGGGAAGCTGTTCGGCATCAACTTCGCCATCGGCGTCACCACCGGCCTCACCATGGAGTTCGAGTTCGGGACGAACTGGTCCTACTACTCGCACTACGTCGGTGACGTGTTCGGCGCGCCGCTGGCGATCGAAGGTCTGATGGCCTTCTTCCTGGAATCGACCTTCATCGGCCTGTTCTTCTTGGGCTGGGACAAGCTCTCCAAGCGCAAGCATCTGGCGGTGACCTTCTTCACCGCGCTCGGCTCGAACCTGTCGGCGCTGTGGATCCTGATCGCCAACGGCTGGATGCAGAACCCGGTCGGGTCGGTGTTCTCGCCCGAGACCATGCGGATGGAGATGCAGTCCTTCGCCGCGGTCGTTCTCAATCCGGTGGCGCAGGTCAAGTTCGTCCACACGGTCGCCGCCGGCTACGTGACCGGGTCGGTCTTCGTGATGGCGATCTCGGCCTGGTACATCCTGAAAGGGCGCGACCTCGCCTTCGCGCGGCGCTCCTTCGCGGTGGCGGTCGGCTTCGGCCTCGCCGCGTCGCTGTCGGTGATCGTCCTCGGCGACGAGAGCGGTTACGAGCTCGGCGACGTGCAGAAGGTCAAGCTCGCCGCGATCGAGGCGGAGTGGAAGACCGAACCCGCGCCGGCCTCCTTCACGCTCGTCGGCTTCCCCGACCAGAAGTCCCGCGAGACCATCGGCGCGGTCAAACTGCCGTGGGCGCTGGGGCTGATCGCGACGCGCTCGCTCGACAAGCCGGTCGTCGGTCTCGAGGATCTGACCAAGATCCACGAGGAGCGGATCCGCTCCGGGCAGATCGCCTATGGCGCACTCGTCAAGATCCGCGCCGGCGACAAGTCGCCCGAGACCCGCGCCGCCTTCGAGGCCCATGCCAAGGACATCGGCTTCGGCCTCCTCCTGAAGCAGTTCGTCGAGGATCCGACCACCGCCACCGAGGCGCAGATCAAGGCGGCGGCGGAGGGTACCATTCCGACCGTCTGGCCGCTCTTCTGGGCGTTCCGGATCATGGTCGGCCTCGGCTTCCTGATGCTGTTCGTGTTCGCGGCCGGGTTCTGGCTCAACGCCACCAAGCGGCTCGAGCAGAACCGCTGGCTGCTGTGGATGGCGGTGGTGATGCTGCCGGCGCCGTGGATCGCCTGTGAGCTCGGCTGGTTCGTCGCCGAATTCGGGCGCCAACCCTGGGCGATCGGCGAGGTGTTGCCGACCTTCCTCGCCACCTCGAGCCTGACCACCGGCGATCTGATCTTCTCGCTGGCCGGCTTCCTCACCTTCTACACCAGCCTCCTGGTGATCGAGATGTTCCTGATGGTGAAGTTCGCCCGGCGTGGACCGAGTTCGCTCGGCACCGGCCGCTATCACTTCGAGCGCGACGGGCTCACCGCCGCCCCGGCCGAATGACGGATGCGAGGACCGAACGATGCTCGACTATGAAACTCTGAAACTCGTCTGGTGGGGGCTGGTGGGCGCGCTCCTGATGGGCTTCGCCATCACCGACGGCATGGACATGGGGGTCGGCACGCTGCTGCCCTTCGTCGGCCGCACCGACACCGAAAGGCGCATCGCCATCAACACCGTCGGCCCGCACTGGGACGGCAATCAGGTGTGGTTCATCACCGCCGGCGGCGCCATCTTCGCCGCTTGGCCGGCGGTCTACGCGGCCGCCTTCTCGGGCTTCTACATGGCGATGCTGCTGGTGCTCTTCGCCCTGTTCTTCCGCCCGGTCGGCTTCGACTACCGTTCCAAGATCGACAATCCCACCTGGCGCAACGCCTGGGACTGGGGCCTCTTCGCGGGCGGGGCGATCCCCGCGCTGATCTTCGGCGTCGCCTTCGGCAACCTGCTGCAGGGCGTGCCGTTCCGGCTCGACGAGCTGCTCCGGGTCCACTACCAGGGCTCGCTCCTCACCGCGCTGCTGCCGCTCCTCAACCCCTTCGCGCTGCTCGCCGGGGTGATCAGCCTCGCCATGCTCGCCGTCCACGGCGGCGTGTGGCTGCAACTGCGTGCCTCCGGCGACGTGGAGACGCGCGCCCGCGCCGTCGTGATACGGCTGGCGCCGGTGGTGACGATCGCCTTCGCGCTCGCCGGCCTGTGGCTGTGGCTCGGCATCGACGGCTATCGGATCGTCTCGGAACCGGCGCACGGCGCCCTGCCCGATCCGCTCGCCAAGGAGGTCGCGCGCGCGCCCGGCGCCTGGTTCGACATCTATACGTCGATGCCGATCGCGATCCTGGCGCCGGCCCTCGGCCTCCTCGGCCCGCTCATGACCTCGGCGCTCGCCGGGGCCCGCCGGCCGGCCGCCGCCTTCGTCACCAGCGCGCTCGGCATGGTCGGGATCATCGCCACGGCGGGGCTCTCGATGTTCCCCTTCGTGATGCCGTCGAGCCTCGATCCGAAGTCGAGCCTGACGATCTGGGACGCGCCGTCGAGCCATCTCACGCTGACGGTGATGTTCTGGGCGGTGGTGGTCTTCCTGCCGATCGTGCTCGGCTACACCGTGTGGTGCTACGCCAACATGTGGGGCCGGGTCACGGCCGACGAAATCGAGGCGCGGTCGCATTCGGCCTATTGAGGCCCGGCCCTTCGAACGTGGAGAGACGACCATGTGGTACTTCGCCTGGATCCTCGGCGTCACCGCCGCCGCCGCCATCGGGGTCATCAACGTGATGTGGTACGAGTTCCAGGACGGGCTCGACGGCAACGGCTCGTCCGAGCCGCACTGACGCCGGGCTCGCAAGGTTTCGACCGGGTCGAAACCTCGTGCGTTCGGTCCGACCCGATCCGACGAACGGCATCGATCGGCCGCCGGCGTGGGCCGCCGGTCACCGCCGTTCCGAGGCCGGCGCGCGAGATCCTCTCGGGGGTCGCCCGCGCCGGCCTCGCGCGTTTCTGATGTATGGAGCATGCAGTCCGGGATGACCGAGGCGGGTTCCCTTCTGGCCGCCGGCCGTCGCCAGACGGGGGCGGCGTTGCCGATCGCGATCCTCGCCGGGGTGACCCATGGTCTCCTGGCGATCGCCGTCGCCTGGACCCTCGCCGGCCTCGTCGACGGCGTCGTCCTCGGGGGCGACGGCATCGCGGAAGCGACGCCGCGTCTCGTCGTCCTCGCCGTTCTCGCCGCCGTCCGCGCCGTGCTGGTCGCGGTCGCCGACGCCGCCGCCTTCCGCGCGGCGGCGCGGGTCCGGCGTCGTCTCTTCCGCCGCCTCCTCGACCATGTCGTGGCCCTCGGGCCGGTGCGGCTCGCCGGGCGGCCGACCGGCGAGCTCGTCGCCACGCTCACCGACGCGGTCGCGGCGGTCGAGCCCTATTGGCGCGGCTGGATCCCGGTGACGGCGAAGGTCGCGGTGATCCCGCTCGCGGTGCTGATCGCCGTGCTGCCGTTCGACCGGGTCGCGGCGCTGGTCTTCGTGGCGACGATGCCGCTCCTGCCGTGGTTCATGATCCTGGTCGGGCGCGGCGCCGAGGCGGTCAATCGCCGTCAGTGGCAGACGCTCGCCCGGCTCGGCGGGCATCTCCTCGACGCGATCCAGGGCCTCGCCGAGCTGAAGATCTTCGGCGCCTCGAAACGGGAGATCGCGGTCGTCGCGGCGATGGCGGAGGGCTATCGCCGCGACACGATGGCGGTGCTGCGGATCGCCTTCCTGTCGGCGCTGGTGCTCGAGTTCTTCGCGACACTGTCGATCGCGGTGATCGCGGTCACCGTCGGTTTCCGGCTGATGTGGGGAACGATGGAGTTCCACGCCGGCCTCTTCATCCTGCTGCTCGCGCCCGAGTTCTACGCGCCGCTGCGCCGGCTCGGCGCCGAGCGCCACGCCCGCATGGAGGCGGTGGCGGCGGCGGAACGGCTGGTCGACCTCCTCGATCGGCCCGGCCCGACCCGGCCCGCCGGCACGGCGCGACCGGCCTTCGCGGCGGCGGTCGAGATCCGGCTCGAGGGGGTCGAGGTGACCCATGCCGACGGCCGCGTCGCGCTCTCCGGCCTCGATCTCACCATCGCCCCGGGCGAACGGATCGCCCTGGTGGGCCCGAGCGGGGCCGGCAAGAGCACGCTCTTCGCGCTGCTGCTCGGCCTCGTCGAGCCCTCGCGCGGCCGGGTCCTGATCGACGGCGTCGATCTCGCCACGATCGATCCGGCCCATTGGCGCCGCGCCATCGCCCACATCCCGCAGCGGCCGCATCTCTTCGACGCGACCATCGACGACGCCGTGGCGATGGGCCGCGCGCCGGTCTCGGGGACGCGCGAGGCGGCGATCGCGGCGGCGCTGCGGGCGGCGCAGGCGGAGGCCTTCGTCGCGCGGCTCCCCGAGGGGCGGGCGACGCGGCTCGGCGAGCGTGGCCTCGGGCTCTCGGGCGGCGAGGCGCAGCGGCTCGCCCTGGCGCGGGCCTTCTACGCGCCCGGCCCGCTCGTCCTCTTCGACGAGCCGACCGCCCATCTCGATCGCGACACCGAGGCGCTGGTCGTCGCGGCCATCGACGATCTGGCGCGTGGCCGCACCACGCTCACCATCGCCCATCGCCTCGACACGGTGGCGCGGGCCGACCGCGTGGTGGTGCTCGACGGCGGGCGGATCGTCGAGACGGGATCCGCCGAGGCGCTGCGGGCCGCCGGCGGCCGCTTCGCGGCGATGGCGGCGGTGGCGGAACGGCGCGACGACCGGCTGATCGGGGAGGCGGCGCCATGATCGCGGCCTCCCGTCTCGTCCTGCGCGTTCTCGCGCTGTGGCGCCCCTGGGCCGGGTGGATCGCGCTGTCGATCGCGGTCGCGTCCGTCGCGACGCTCGCCAACGTGGCATTGATGGCGGTCTCCGGCTGGTTCGTCACGGCGATGGCGGTCGCCGGGGCGAGCGGGGCGTCGATGAACTATTTCACCCCGGCGGCGATCATCCGGGGGCTGGCGATCCTGCGCACCGGCGGACGCTGGGTCGAACGGGTGGTCGGTCACGAGGCGACCTTCCGGCTGATCGCGGCGCTGCGGGTGCATCTCTTCGAACGGCTCGAGCGGATCGCGCCGGCCGGGCTCGAGGATCTGAGGTCCGGCGACGTGGCGGCGCGGCTCAAGGGCGACGTCGATCGGCTGGAGCTGATGTTCCTGCGCCTCGTCGCGCCGCTGACGGTGGCGGCGATCACCACGGCGATTGTCGCGATCTGGGCCGGGCGGCACGATCTCGGCTTCGCCGCCGTCTTCCTCGTCGCGGTCGGGTTCGGCGGGCTTCTGGTGCCCGTCCTCGCGGCGCGGCGCACCGCCGCCGCCTCGGCGCGCACGGCGGCGATCGCGGCGGAGCTGCGCGCCCGACTGGTCGACGATCTCGAGGGGTTGACCGCGCTGATCGTCACCGATGCCGCGCCGGCCCATCTGGCGGCGCTGGAACGGCGCCACGACGCGTTCGTCGCGGCGGAACGCTCGACCGCGACGGCCTCGGCGCTGGCGCAGGCCGGCATCGGGCTTTCCGCCGACGCGGCGATGATCGGCATCCTCGCGCTCGGCGTGCCGCTGGTCACGGCGGGGGCGCTCGCCGGGCCGGATCTGACGCTCGTCGCCCTCCTGGTGCTCGCCGCCTTCGAGGCCTTCGCCGCCGTCCCCGCCGCGTTGATCGGCCTTCCGGCGACGCTCGCCTCGGCGCGACGGATCTTCGAGACGACCGATCGGCCGGCGCCGGTCGCCGATCCCGAGCGGCCGGTCGATCCGCCCGAGGGGACGCGGCTCGAGATCGAACGGGTCGGCGTGACGCGTCCCGGCGCGGCGCGGCCGGCGTTGGCGGATCTCGATCTCACGATCGAGGCGGGGGCGCGCGTGGCGTTGATCGGGGCGAGCGGCGCCGGCAAGACGACGCTGCTCGAGCTGCTGGTGCGGTTCCGCGACCCGACCGCCGGCACGATCCGGCTCGGCGGGGTGCCGCTCGCGGCGATGACGCTCGAGGCGGTGCGCGCGCGGATCGTGCTCGTCGGGCAGGATCCCCACATCTTCTCCACGACGATCGCCGCCAATCTCAGGCTGGCGCAGCCGGAGGCGAGCGACGAAGCACTCCGCGCCGTGCTCGCCGACGTCGGCCTCACGGAGCGGGTCGAGGCGCTGCCGGAGGGGCTCGCGACGCCGGTCGGAACCGCCGGGGCCCAGCTTTCGGGCGGCGAGGCGCGGCGGCTGGCGGTGGCGCGGGCGCTGATCGGCAATGCCCGGATCCTGCTCTTCGACGAGCCGACCGAGGGGCTCGACCCGCAGACCTCGGCGCGGGTCATCGACGCGATCCTGGCGCGGGCCGGCACCCGCACGGTGATCGTCGCGACCCATCTGCCGTTCGCCCTCGCCCGCATGGACGCGGTCGTCGAGCTCGACGCGGGCCGGCGGGTCGCCGCGCGGCGGTGAGGCTCAGACGGCGGGGCCGTCGGGATCGCGGCGATCGTCGAGGGTGAGTTGCAGGAAGGCGAGGTCGAGCCAGCGGCCGAATTTGGTGCCGACCTCGGGCATCAGGCCGACCCGCGCGAAGCCGAGCGTCTCGTGGAGGCGGATCGAGGTGGTGTTGCCGGCCTCGATGCCGGCGACCATGACGTGTTTGCGCAAGCCGCGGGCGCGCTCGATCAGGGCGACCATCAGCGCCCGGCCGAGGCCGGCGCCGCGGGCGCCGGCGGCGACATAGACCGAATGCTCGACGGTGTGGCGATAGCCGTCGAAGGCGCGCCAATCGCCGAAGGAGGCGTAGCCGAGCACCGCGTCGGCCGCGTCGACCGCCACCAGCACCGGATAGCCGGCGGCGCGCCGGGCGGCGAGCCAGGCGCGGCGATCGGCGAGATCGACGAGACGCTCGTTCCAGATCGCCGTCGTATGGGCGACCGCGTCGTTGTAGATCGCCAGAATGGCTTCGACGTCGCCGTCGACCGCGTCACGCACTCGCATGCTGCCTCCGTCGGGGGCGCCGGCTCGCGGGCCGCCCTTTCTCGAAAGGCCGATACGCCGACCGGGTCGAGGGCGCAAGCCCAGGATCGCACGGGTGAATCGGGAGGCGGCGCGACACCGGAACGAGAAGGCTCGGCGGACGCGCGACGATTTCCTCCCTTTCGCGGGCGCGAAGGTCTATGTTGCGCGACGTGATGGTCACCGAACGAGGGGTGGGTGTCTCGTTTTCCCCGAACGGAGAGATCCCGATGACGTTCTCGATCCACACTTTCGCCAACGGCTCCGGTCTCAATGCCTTCGCCGGCGACGCCGAGGGAACCCGGTTGCCCGAGCGCCACGGCCCATGGCGGCGGATCGGCAGCACGCGCGGCCATCAGTCGCTGCCGCACGGCATCGACCGATCCCTGGTGGAATCGGCCATCGAGGAACACGGTTTCCAGCTGTGGCGGACCAAGCGCCCGGCCGACGAGCCGAAGGCCTGACGCCTCGACGCGAGGCGGACCACGTCGCCCGCGCCGCGCCGTCGCCGAGGCGTCGCACCGCCGAGACCTCCGTGAGGCAGCCGGACATGACACGTCTGACGGTTCACCACCGAACCCGTTATCGATTCCGTCGGCCGGTCGCGCTCGGGCCGCACCGCCTGATGATCCGGCCGCGCGACGGGCACGATCTGCGCGTCGTCTCGAGTTCGCTCACCCTCACGCCGACGGCGCAGGTGCGCTGGGCCTATGACGTCTTCGGCAATTCGATCGCCACCGCGACGCCGCTCGGGCCGGCCGACGTGCTCGAGGTCGACAGTCGCCTGGTGATCGACCGTTTTCCCGATCCCGAGCCGTCGCGCGAGATCACCGACGCCGCCCGCACCTATCCGTTCCGCTACGACCCGGACGACTTCACCGACCTCGGCGCGCTGCGCGAGCCGCAATATGCCGATCCGAACGGACGCTTCGCCGCCTGGACCTTCGACTTCATCGGCGCGCGGCCGACGCCGACGCTGGCGCTGCTCGCCGATCTCAATGCCGGGATCTCGTCCTGGGTGTTCTATCAGTCGCGCGACCAGGAGGGCACGCAGAGCCCGCTCGAGACGCTCGATCGCGGCTGGGGCTCGTGCCGCGATCTGGCGGTCCTGATGGCGGAAGCGGCGCGCAACCTGGGGTTCGGCGCGCGAATCGTCTCCGGCTATTTCGGCGGGCCGATCTTCGGTTTCTCGCCGGGGTCGACCCATGCCTGGGTCGAGATCTTCGTGCCCGGTCCGGGTTGGATCGCCTATGATCCGACCAATCGCACCATCGGTGATGCCGCGCTGATTCCCGTCGCCCGCGCCCGCTCGATCCATCAGGTGGTGCCGGTCGCCGGCACCTTCACCGGCGTCTCCTCCGACTTCCTCGGCCTCGACGTCACGGTCGACGTCACCGCCGCGACGACCTGAGACGTCGAGCGGCGGCGCATGGCGACGATCGTCGCAGGCGCGAAATGCTGCTCGGAACGAAATCCGGGCTGGCGCGGGCCGCTCGCTTGCTTTAAACCCTCGTCATCCCAGGCGCGCACTCGGTGTGCGGTGCCTGACGCTCACTCGTCATCGAAGCTTACCGACACCGGCAGACGGGCCGATGGGTTTCGATCGCCGGCCGCGACAGACTCGGTCGGCTCCCTGTTCTCCCATCGAAGATCGGACACTCTGTGCAGGTTCTGGTTCGCGACAACAACGTCGATCAAGCGCTCCGCGTCCTGAAGAAGAAGATGCAGCGCGAAGGCGTCTTCAAGGAAATGAAGCAGCGCCGCTCCTACGAAAAGCCCTCCGAGCGCCGGATCCGCCAGGAAGCGGAAGCCGTGCGCCGCGCCCGCAAGGCCGCCCGCAAGCAGGCGCAGCGCGAAGGCCTGCTGCCGATGCCGAAGCGCAAGGTTCCCGCCGGCGGTGCCCGTCCGCGTCCGGCCGCCGCGCCCGCCGCCAGCGAATCCTGACGAGAGGGCGGGCCTCGCCCGCCATCCGCTCGCCTGCCTCTCTTCTCCGGCCGCGCCCCCCGGCGCCGGCCGGTTTCATGCATTCGGCCAGGAGGTCGCGATGGCTCGCAAGCCCGCCAGCAAGATCGAATACGTACTGTTCGACGTGATCTACGAAGACGGATCCCAGCGATCCAACCGGCGGGTTCTCAAAGACCTCACCCTGGGCGACGAGGCCGAAGATCGGATCCGCGCCGATCTCGAGGCCCAGGACCTCGTCATCGCCGAACGTTCGGGGCGCGCGCCGCTGTCGATCAAGACGGTCCGCCGCTCGGCCTGAACGGCCGAGCATTCTCTTCCGATGAACCCTTTTTTTGTTCGAACATGTTTCGAACACTATTGGGGTCCATTCTGCAGCATCGATTTTCGGCCGGACGGCCCGATCGCGTTCGTGTGTCACGATCCACGCGCATCGTCTCTTCTTTCCATGAACATCGATTGTCCACCGGCGCCGTGCACGCATCGAGCCGCTTCCACCTTCCATGTCCAATGAAAGGACATTCCATGACCTCCGGAACCGTCAAGTGGTTCAACGCCCAGAAGGGCTTCGGCTTCATTCGCCCCGACGACGGCAGCACCGACGTGTTCGTGCACATCTCGGCGGTCGAGCGCGCCGGCTTCAACAGCCTCGCCGACGGGCAGAAGATCTCCTACGAGATCGTCACCGACCGTCGCAGCGGCAAGAGCTCGGCCGACAACCTGCGCGCCGAATGAGCTTCGAGTAGAGCTTCACGCGTCGGTGGGTCGACCACGGATGTACTGGCGGACGCCGACGCGACAGGCTTGCTCCTCGACGAGAACCCGGATCCGGAGACGACGTCTCCCGTCCGGGTTTTTTGTCGTCTCGAGTCCCGCCGACGGGCGATCGGTCATTCGCCGGCCGCCGTCAGCGCCTCGCGGAACAGCGGCATGAATCGCGGCAGCTCGGCCGCGGCGATATGATTGCCGTCGGAATAGAGCGACCGCCCGCCGGCGAGAAAATCGCAGCGCTCCGCCCCGCAGAAGACCCGATCCGCGCGAACGAAGCGGGGGCCGAGGCGCGCCTGGAAATGGGCGATCAGCGGCCCGAAGGTCTCGTCGAAGGCGGCGCGCGTCTGGTACGGGGCCGGATCCTGCGGCCGGCCGAAGGCGAGATTGCGCCCGACCACCGAGGCGACGTCCCAGGAGGGATGAGGGATCGGGCCGATCAGAACGGCCGTGCGCCCGGAGCGCTCGATCCGATCGATGAGATCGTCGAGGCCGCGCGTCAGCACCTGCCGCCAGGGGCCGCGATCGCGGTCGCCCGCCTCGTCGACGAAGGCGGCCCCCGCCTGATCCCAGGTCAGACCGAGAATCACCGTGCGCACCTTCGGCAGGGCCTCGATCGCGGCGAAGGTCTCGGAGGCGAGACGCGCGCATTTGACGTCGATGTTGATCGAGGGCGTCGGCAGGCATTCGGTCATGCCGACGAGGACGCCGCTTCGCCCGTCCCGGCGCAGCGCGTCGTCGACCAGCGGCCGATACATCTGCGCATGAGAATTGCCGAAGAGGACCGCCTGCGCCGTCGCGACCTCCGTCGCGGGCGCGCCGAGGTGGCAGGCCCGGCCGCCGGCGAAGCGCTCGCCGTCCCAGCCGGCGCAGCGGGCGTGCGTGCCGAGCGCATCGTTGATCACCACCACCTCGGGCGACACGCGGCGCGGCCACCCCTCGCCGAGGCCGATGGCGAGGGCGAGGCCGGCGAGCGCGACGGTGGTGGTGCCGAGGATCCAGGCGATCGGGCGGAACGGACGATCGCGCCGGCGGAACGGCGTCTCGACGAAGCGCCAGGAGAGGACGGCGCAGATCAGCATCGCCACCACCGCGAGCGCCAGTTCGAGCGGGGTCGGCGGGCGCACCAGCCGATAGCGCAGGAGCACCAGGATCGGCCAATGCCAGAGGTAGAGCGAATAGGAGATGCGGCCGAGGAAGGTGATCGGCGGCAGCGACAAGAGGCGCCCGAGCGGGCTCGGCGCGCGCCCCTCCGCCCAGACCACGAGCGCGGTCCCGACCACCACCGGCAGTGCCGCCGGCAGCACCGCGACCTTGCCCTCGACGAGGCCCAGGCCGATCGCCCAGAGGCCGATCGCCGAGGCCGCCCAGACGACGGGACGCGGCATCGATCCACGCGTCGGCACGAAGGCGATCAGGGCGCCGATCGCCAGTTCCCAGGCGCGCGACGGCAGCATGTAGAACGAGAATGTGCCGGTTCCGACCACCTTCAAGACGAGATTGAGCCCGAGCGAGACCACGACGATCGCCGCCAGCACGGCCATCGCCGTCACCGCGCGGAGCCGCAGCAGCCCCATCATCAACAGCGGAAAGAGCAGATAGAACTGCTCCTCGACCCCGAGCGACCAGGTGTGGAGCAGCGGCTTCTCGCCGGAGATCGGCGCGAAATAGTCGATCACCCACCAGAAATGGATGTTGGCGACGAAGCCGAGCGCGGCGAGGAGGCTGCGCCCGTAGCCGACCAGATCCTTCGGCAGCAGCAGGACCACGGCGACGAGGCTGGTGGCCGCGAGCACGGCCAGAAGCGCCGGCAGGATGCGGCGGACGCGGCGCTCGTAGAAGTCGGTGAGCGTGAACCGCCCCGCCGCCCAATCGGAGCGGATCAGCGCGGTGATCAGATAGCCGGACAGGACGAAGAAGAGATCGACGCCGAGATTGCCGCCCGCCAGCACGCCGGGCGTGAGGTGATAGACGATCACCGAAACCACGGCGAGGGCTCTGAGGCCGTCGATGTCCGGCCGGTGGGGGATCGAACTCATGGCGTCGGCGACCTCATGGGGGCTGATGAACTCATGGGTCGGCGCACTCACTCGGCGTCGTCGCATCCCCCTGGAACCGCCCCGGCGTCGCGACGGCGGAAGCCTCTCATTTCGCGACGTGCACGTCGAGGTTGGATACGTCGTTTCCCGCAAGATCCCCGATGACATCCGCGCGAGCGACGCCGTTTGTCGCCGTCGGAGGGAGGGTTTATATCGACGGGGTCCGACGGTGGTTCGTCGCGACGACGACCGGGTGTCCCATCATGCAGACGACCGCCTGCACCTATGGTGCGTTGCGCATTCTCATCGCCTGCGAACACAGCGGCGACCGGCCGCTGACCATGCCGGACATGGCGAGCCTGCTCGGCATGTCGGAGGCGCTGGTGGTCAAGGCGTGCCATCGGCTGATGCGCGCCGGCTACATCGCCGGCCAGCGTGGGCGCGGCGGCGGCTATCGTCTGGCGCGTCCGGCGGCGTCGATCACCCTGTTCGAGATCGTCGACCTGTTCGAGGACGAGAACGATCTCTTCCCCTGCCGGCTGCAGGCCGACGGTCCGTGCCGGGTCGCCGGCATCTGCCGGCTGCGAGTGGTCTGCGCCGAGGCCTGGGAGGCCTATGCGGACACGCTGCGCGCCACCTCGATCGCCGACGTCGCCGCCGAGCCGACCGTGGAGACGGCGGCGTGAGGCTCAGCTCGCCGGCGGCGGAGCGGATCGCGCGACATCGGCGAGGCCGAGCGCGAGGCGCAGATCGCTCTCGTTGAAGGTGATGTCGTGGATCGTGTGGCGGTCGAGCACCGCCAGGAAGGCCGCCTGAGCCTGTTCGAAGCGGAGCGTCAGACGCAGATCGGCGGCCGAGGCTCCGGGCACGACCGGCGCCTCGGCGAAGCCCTCCTCGGTCCGCCGCACGATCTCGCCGACGGTGATGGTGTCGGCCGGACGCGCCAGACGGAAACCGCCGCCGCGACCGCGCACGTTGTCGAGATAGCCCCATTGGCCGAGGTGATGAACGCATTTGACGAGATGGGTCCGCGAGATCCCGTGAGCGTCGGCGACGTCCTGGACGCGGACCAGCGCGGGCGCGTCGAGGGCGGCGAACATCAACGTGCGGAGTGCGTAATTGGTGTAGCTGGTGAGACGCATGGGGGCCCGTGACCACGAGGAGATCGGCGCGACGCTACACCCGCGCCGCCTCCGGCGCCACACGTCGCCGCAGGACGCGCTCCGTCTCAGCGCGGCGGCGTCTCAGCGGCGGAAGCGCGGGCTCGCGTCCTCGCGGTCGGTCGGATCGCCGCGCCAGGTGCCGGCGGTCCACAGGGCGGTCAGGCCCTCGCGAAAGGTCGGGTGGGTCAGGGGGCCGATCAGGGCGCGCAGGCGGGCATTGCCGACGCGTTTGCTCTCGCCCCAGAAGGTGCGCGCCATCGGCGTGAACTCCGCCGCCTCGAAGGGAATTTCCGGCGGCGGCGCGACGCCCATCAGCGCGGCGGCGAACTCGATCGGCAGTTGCGGCGGGGCCGGCTCGTCGTCGCCGACGTTGAGGAGGCCGTCGAACCGGGTCTCGGCGGCGGCGGCGATGGCGCGGCCGATGTCCTCGACATGGATGCGGTTGAACATCTGGCCCGGCTTGATCACCCGGCGCGCGGTGCCGCGCTCCAGATTGACGAACGCGTTGCGGCCGGGACCATAGATCCCGGCGAGGCGCAGGATCGCCACGGGAACGCCGAGCTCGTGGCCGAGGGCGGTCCAGGCCGCCTCGGCGGCGACGCGCCAGCGGGTGCGCTCGGCGGCGGGTTCGGGCGGCGTCGTCTCGTCGACGAAGCCGCCGTCGACGTTGCCGTAGACCCCGACGGTGGAGAGATAGCCGATCCAGGCGAGGCGGCCGGCGCGGGCGCTCTCGCGCAGCGGCTCGACGAGGCGGGCGAGGAAGGGATCGCCGGCCTCGCTCGGCCCGGCCGAGACGAGGACGTGGGTGGCACGCGCGGCAACTGCTGCGAGACGGGCATCGGCATCGGGCGCGTCGAGCGCGACGACGTCGATGCCTTCGGCGGCGAGGCGGGCGGCCTTCTCCGCCTCGCGGGCGGTGGCGGCGAGCGAGCGCAGGCGTGGCGCCAGACGGGCGGCGCCGTGGCGGGCGGAATAGCCCCAGCCGAGGACGAGGAGATCGATCGAGGGAGCGGTCATGGGGGTCTCATCCCGGTGCGAGCGGCGCGAGCAAGCCTAGCGAAGGTGCGATGCTCGGGCCAGTGGGGAGCGGAAGGAAGCGCACGCCTTCGTCACGTCCGCGACGAAATGGCAGGATCGATCGCTCGATAGAGACAATTTCGGAGATCCATCCATCATTGTTCGATGAACGAATAATGTTCGTCGCCGAAGCCGGGTATTCTCGAAACGCCGAAATGGGCGTCGATTGGCGGCATCGAAGCGGCGCGATCGATCGAGACGCCGCCGCGTTCCCCTCCCCGCCCCTCGGAGATCGACCATGATCCGCACGTCCTTCGTTTCCGCGCTTCTCTTCGCCACGAGCCTCGGCCTCGGCATCGCCCATGCCGGCGACGCGCCCAAATCCCCCGTCCCGGCGCTGCTCGAGGAATTGGCCAAATACCAGGATGCCGAGAAGACCGTGGCGAAGCACATCGAGACCTTCGACACGCTCGATTTCGACGTCTACACGCATCAAAAGTGGGACCGCCTCGGCGAGAGCCATGCCGCGGACATTCTGGTCCACTACCCCGACGGACACACCACCAAGGGGCTTCACGACCACGTCGAGGAGCTGAAGCCGATGTTCGTCTTCGCTCCCGACACGCGCATCGAGCAGCACCCGGTCAAGTTCGGGCAGGGTGAATGGACCGGCGTGATCGGCGTCCTCGAGGGCACCTTCACCGAACCGATGCCGATCGGCGGCGGCAAGACCATCGCCCCCACCGGCAAACCCTTCAAGCTGACCATGTCGACGATCGGTCACTGGACCAAGGCCGGCGTGATGGACGAGGAATATCTGTTCTGGGACAATCAGGCCTTCATGAAGCAGATCGGCCTGGCTCCGTGACGCGACCTCCGGGAGGGGGCCGAGGCCCCTTCCCGCCCGCCTCGACCACGCGACCATCGACGGCGGCAGTTTTCCCTAAGCGTTCGGTCTCATACCGCCGACGGCGGGTCCGTCCTATCATTTCAGAAGGTTTCAACCGAACCGCCGTCGAGGCGGGAGCCGATCCCGCCGGAAAGGGATGGCCGTCATGCTCACCACCTCCATCTTCCCCGCCCGCTACGTCCAGGGAGCCGGCGCCCTCGCCTCGCTCGCCGAGGAGGTCGCCCGTCTCGGCGAACGCGCCCTGGCGATCGTCGATCCGGCGGTGGCCGGCGCCGTCGCCGCGCCCTTGGCCGCGCCCGGCGCGGTCGCCCTCACGGTGGAGCGCTTCGGCGGCGAATGCTGCGACGGCGAGATCGATCGTCTGGTCGCGGTGGCGCGCGGCGCCGATTGCCGTGTCGTCGTCGGCATCGGCGGCGGCAAGGCGCTCGACACCGCCAAGGCGGTGGCGCACGCCCTCGCCCGGCCGGTGGTGATCGTACCGACGCTCGCCTCGACCGACGCGCCCTGCTCCGCCCTGTCGGTGATCTACACCGCCGAGGGCGCCTTCGACCGCTATCTGGTGTTGCCGCGCAACCCGGACGTGGTGCTGGTCGACACCGCGCTGATCGTCGCGGCGCCGGTGCGCTTCCTGGTCTCGGGGATGGGCGACGCGCTCTCGACCTGGTTCGAGGCCGACGATTGCCGTCGATCGGGCGCCGCCAACATGACCGGGCGGGTCGGCTCGATGACCGCCCAGGCCCTGGCGCGTCTCTGCTTCGACACGCTGCTCGCCCATGGCATCGCCGCCAAGGCGAGCGCGGCGCGCGGGCAGGTCGACGCCTCGGTCGAGAAGATCGTCGAGGCGAACACGCTGCTCTCCGGCCTCGGCTTCGAGAGCGGCGGGCTCTCCGGCGCCCATGCGATCCACAACGGCCTGACCGCGCTCGCCCCGACCCACCATTTCTGGCACGGCGAGAAGGTGGCGATCGGCACTCAGGCGCTCCTGTTCCTGACCGGACGTCCGCCGGAGACGATCGCCAAGGTCTACGACTTCTGCCTGTCGGTCGGTCTGCCGACGACGCTCGCCGACATCGGCCTCGAAGCGCCGAGCGAGGCGGATCTGATGAAGGTCGCCGAACTCGCCTGCGCGCCGGGCGAGACGATCTTCAACGCGCCCGTCGAGGTCACCCCGGCCAAGGTCCGCGACGCGCTCGTGGCGGCGGACGCCTATGGGCGGAAACGCAAGGAGATGCCTCGCGCCGCATGACGCACCTGCCGCGAGAGGCTTTCTTCGCACCGCCACATCGCCGATAGTCGGTCTTCTCTCCCGGCGCCCCGCCGGGGAGGAGATCGATGATCGCGAGGTGAGCCACGATGACCCAGGCTTCGGAGGAGAGACGGCTCGACGCGGCGACCGCGCTTCTCGAACACGTCCACCGGATTCTCGACCTCTCCTTCGGCTTCGAGCTGTGGGACGGGCGGCGCGTGCCGGCCGATGCGCCCGCCGACGGACTGAGGATCGCCATCACCCACGAGGGCGCGGTGACGCGGCTCCTCAGGCGGCCGAAGGCGACGACGCTGATCGATCTCCATGCCGCCGGCTTCGTCGACATTCGCGGCGGCACGCTGTTCGATCTCGCCGAGCGGCGTCCGAAAGTGCGCACCAAGGCGATCCTGAAGACGCTCGACAAGCGGCTGTTGCTGCGGACGCTGGCACCGTTCCTCTTCGGCACGGCGCCGCTGCCGGCCGTCGCCTCGCTGACCGGCAAGGACGACGACGCCGCGACCGGCAGCCGGCGCGAGGACATCGAGTTCCACTACGACGTCTCCAACGACTTCTACAAACTCTTCCTCGATCCGGAGATGGTCTACACCTGCGGCTATTTCAGGGACTGGGGCAACGATCTCGCGACCGCGCAGCGCGACAAGCTCGACATGATCTGCCGCAAGCTGCGTCTGAAGCCCGGCGACCGGATGCTCGACATCGGTTCCGGCTGGGGCGCGCTCGTCTGTCACGCGGCCGAGCACTACGGCGTGACCGCGCTCGGCGTCACCCTGTCGAGCGAGCAGCTGGCCCTCTCTCGGGCGAAGGTCGCGGAGCGCGGGCTCGCCGACCGGGTCCGCATCGAGTTGCAGGACTTCCGCACGCTCGAGGGCCAGTTCGACAAGATCTCCTCGATCGGCATGTTCGAACATGTCGGCATCGACAATCACGGCGCCTATTTCTCGACGATCCACCGGCTCCTCGCCGACGGCGGGCTCTATCTGCACCACGCGATCACCCGGCCGGGCAAACTCGACCTGCGCAAGTTTCGCAAGAAGAAGGCCGAATACAAGGCGATCACCAGCTACATCTTCCCCGGCGGCGAGCTCGACCACATCGGCTGGACCGCCACCAATCTCGAGGCGCATCGGTTCGAGATCCACGACGTCGAGGGCTGGCGCGAGCACTACGCGCGGACGACCGAGTTCTGGGCGCGCAATCTGATCGCCAATCGCGACGCGGCCGAGGCGATCGCCGGAGCAGCGAAGACGCGGATCTGGATCCTCTATCTCGCCGGCGTCTCCCTCGCCTTCCGCAACGGGTCGGTGTCGATCTTCCAGACGCTCGCCTCGAAGCGGCGGCGCGGCCCCTCGGGCCTGCCGCCGACGCGGGCCGATCTCTATCGCTGAGGTCGCGCGCGGCAGCCCCCTCAGAAGGCGCTGCCGTCCTCGCGCAGGAACGCCTCCTCCTCGGGGCTCGACGGGCGTCCGAGGATGGCGTTGCGATGGGGGAAGCGGCCGAAGCGGGCGACGATGTCGCGGTGGCGATGGGCGAAATCGAGGGCATTCCGGAAGTAGGCGAGGTTCGGCGAGGCGCGCCGGGCGGCCTCGGCGGTGATCGCCTCGAAGCGCACGATCATCTCGTCCTGATCGGCGAGCCGCTCGGAATGCATCAGCGGCATGAAGACGAAACTCGCGCGGAAGAGATCGCCCGCCACGGGATCGGCGATCTCGGCGGCGTGGCGGGAGGCCTCGACCGCGAGGGCGTCGTGGGCATACATGCCCGGCGTGCCCCGATGGATGTTGCGCGGCAGCTGATCGAGCGCCACCACGACCGCGGTCGCGCTCGCCGGATCGCCCGGCCGCCAGCCGGCGGTGAGGCGCGCGGCGACGCGCTCGACCAGCGCGCCGAACCGGGCGGCGATCTCGGCATCGATCGCCGCGTCCTTGCCCCACCAGCGGCGCAGGCGAACGTCGCCCTCGGCGGCGACGGCGTCGGAGAGATCGCCGAACCAATAGTCGAGGAGATCTCGAAGCGCGGCGGCGTCGTTCGGCGCGTCCGTCATGCCAGCACCTGCCGGGAGATGGTGGCGGAATCGCGCGCGCCCCAGCGCGCGGAGATCCGGCCGTCGGTGAATTCGAACCATTCCATCGCCGTGACCTCGTAGGTCTTGCCGGTCGGCGTCACGCCGGCGAGCCCCCGGAACGGGCCGACGAAGCGGCCGGTCTCGCGGTAGCGCACCGCGACGCGGTCCTCGGTGGCGATCATGTCGAGGATCTCGAGGCGCATGCTCATGCCGTGGTGGAGCTCGCTCCAGACCGGCTCGGCGACGTCGAGGTCGCCATGGCCGAGCACGCCCCAGATCTTCGGCTCGGGCGCGAAGATCTCCCGCAACCGCACCATGTCGAAAGCGTCGAGCGCCTCGACATAGGCCCGCACCACGTCCTCGTTCCGCGACGCCGTCATGATTGCGACCTGCTCCCTCGTCGATCCTACGAACGCGTCGCATAGTCGACCGGGGTCGATCGCCGATCAAGACGGGAAACGAAAAAGGGCGCCCCGAGGGGCGCCCTTCGTTCGTCTCGAAGTCGGGAGCGATCAGCCTTCGGCCTTCTCGCCCTCTTCCTTCTTGATTTCCTGGCCGGTGGCCTGATCGACGACCTTCATCGACAGGCGGACCTTGCCGCGCTCGTCGAAGCCGAGCAGCTTGACCCACACCTTCTGGCCTTCCTTGACCACGTCGGTGACCTTGCCGACCTTCTGGGGGGCGAGCTGGGAGATGTGGACGAGGCCGTCGCGCGAACCGAAGAAGTTCACGAAGGCGCCGAACTCCATGCACTTGACGACCGTGCCCTCGTAGATCGCGTTCAGCTCGGGCTCGGCCGCGATCGACTTCACCCAGTTGACCGCCGCCTTGATCTTCTTCTGATCGGCGGAGGACACCTTGACGGTGCCGTCGTCCTGGATGTCGACCTTGGCGCCGGTCTTCTCGACGATCTCGCGGATCACCTTGCCGCCCGAGCCGATCACTTCGCGGATCTTGTCGGTCGGGATCTTGAAGGACTCGATGCGCGGCGCATGCTCGCCGAGCTCGGGACGGGCCGAGGTGATCGCCTTCGACATCTCGTTCAGGATGTGGATGCGACCGTCCTTGGCCTGGCCGAGAGCGACCTTCATGATCTCCTCGGTGATGCCGGCGATCTTGATGTCCATCTGCAGCGAGGTGACGCCGTCGGCGGTGCCGGCGACCTTGAAGTCCATGTCGCCGAGGTGATCCTCGTCACCGAGAATGTCGGTGAGGACGGCGAAGCGATCGCCTTCCTTGATCAGGCCCATGGCGATGCCGGCGGTCGGCTGCTTGATCGGAACGCCCGCGTCCATCAGAGCGAGCGAGGAGCCGCAGACGGTGGCCATCGACGAGGAGCCGTTCGACTCGGTGATCTCCGACACCAGACGGATGGTGTAGGGGAACTCGTGCTTGATCGGCAGGACCGGGTGGATGGCGCGCCAGGCGAGCTTGCCGTGGCCGATCTCGCGACGGCCGGGCGACCCCATGCGGCCGGTCTCGCCGACCGAGTAGGGGGGGAAGTTGTAGTGGAGCATGAAGTGCTCCTTGTAGGTCCCGGCGAGCGCGTCGACGAACTGCTCGTCCTCGCCGGTGCCCAGCGTCGCGACCACCAGAGCCTGGGTCTCGCCACGGGTGAAGAGGGCGGAACCGTGGGCGCGCGGCAGGATGCCGACCTCGGCCGTGATCGGACGGACGGTGACGAGGTCACGGCCGTCGATGCGGGCGCCGGTGTCGAGGATGTTCCAGCGCACCACCTTGGCCTGGACTTCCTTGAAGGCGGTCGCGACCTTTTCCTTCTCGAACTTCGCCTCGCCGTCGGCGGGGACGAGCGCGGCCATCACCTTCGCCTTGACGGCGTCGACGGCCTTGTAGCGGTCCTGCTTGACGGTGATCTTGTAGGCGTCGCGCAGCTGGCCTTCCGCGATCTCGAGCACCGCCTTCTCTACCTCGGAGAGATCGGGGGCGACGAAGTCGCGCGGCTCCTTGGCGGCCTTCTCGGCGAGGCGGATGATCGCCTCGATCACCGGCTGGAAGCCGGCGTGGCCGAACATGACGGCGCCGAGCATGACGTCCTCGGAGAGCTCCTTGGCCTCCGACTCGACCATCATCACGGCGTCCTGAGTACCGGCGACGACGAGATCGAGCTTGTTCTCGGTCTCTTCGTCGAGCTGCGGGTTCAGCACGTATTCGCCGTTGATGTAGCCGACGCGGGCGCCGCCGATCGGGCCCATGAAGGGCACGCCGGAGAGCGTCAGGGCGGCGGAGGCGGCGACCATGGCGACGATGTCGGGGGCGTTCTCGAGGTCATGGGAGAGAACGGTGACGATCACCTGGGTGTCGCACTTGAAGCCCTCGACGAAGAGGGGGCGGATCGGGCGGTCGATCAGGCGGGAGATCAGGGTCTCGGCCTCGGAGGGACGGCCCTCGCGCTTGAAGTAGCCGCCCGGGATCTTGCCGGCCGCGAAGGCCTTTTCCTGGTAGTTGACGGTCAGCGGGAAGAAGTCCTGGCCGGGCTTCGGCTCCTTCATCGCCACGACGGTGGCGAGGACGGTGGTCTCGCCATAGGTGGCGAGCACGGCGCCGTCGGCCTGACGGGCGATCTTGCCGGTCTCGAGCACGAGCGTGCGGCCGGCCCAGTCGATGACTTCGCGATGAATGTCGAACATGTGTCTTCGGTCCTCACGGAGCGCGTCCCTATGACGGCTCCGCTCTTGTTCGCGCGCGGGACGCCGAATGCGGCATCCTCGCGCGCCTGTCACGGGCGGACGGGAAACCCCGTCCGATGGACCATGAGCAAGACGGCGGGGGGCTCTGCCCGATCCGGGCGCGGAGCCCCCGGCGATCCTGCCATGGTCCGCGAGCGCTTCCGGCGGCGACCCGATACGCGGCACCCGGAAGCACGAGACGGAGATCACTCCCCGTCGGAGAGAGACGGAGCGGCGCGAGCGCCGCTCCGAAGGTCGATCGTCGGCGCGGGACGAGCCCGCGCCGTGGCGTCAGCGGCGCAGGCCGAGACGCTCGATCAGGGACTTGTAGCGCGCTTCGTCCTTCGACTTCAGATAGTCGAGGAGCGAGCGGCGCGACGAGACCATCTTCAGGAGGCCACGACGGGAGTGGTTGTCCTTGGCGTGGGTCTTGAAGTGCTCGGTGAGGTTGACGATCCGCTCGGTCAGGACCGCGACCTGCACTTCCGGCGAGCCGGTGTCGCCTTCCTTGGTCGCGTACTGCTTGACGAGTTCGAGCTTGCGTTCAGCCGTGATCGACATCGTGAGATCATCCTTTCGGGTGAGACAAACGAACATGGCCCCGCCGGGATGTCGTCCAGCGGGGTCGGCGCGGGGGTCTTATGCACGAAAGAGGACCGGAACGCCACACAAAACGCCGCGAGGTCGGGCCCGCCGCGATCATCGCGCCGCCGGCGGGCGCCGGGCGGCGGTCGCGGCCTCCCCGAGGCGGCGTTTCAGCCGTTCGGCGACGCCGTCGAGCCGGCATTCCCAGATCACCATCACCCGGAAGCCTTGGGCCCGAAGAGCGCGGATCGCGGCCGCGTCGCGGGCGCGATTGGCGGTGAATTTCGCCTCCCAGAAGGCGCGATTGTTCTTCGGGATCGTGGCGCGGCGGCAGCCGGTGTGGTGATGCCAGAAGCAGCCGTCGACGAAGATCGCGAAGCGGCGGCGGGCATTGGCGAAATCGGGGCTGCCGGGCAGGCCCTCGACGTTGCGGCGATAGGCGATGCCGAGATCGCGCAAGGCGCGCGCCACCACCTCCTCCGGCGCGGTGCGCTTCTGGCGGACCCGGCCGAGGAGCGCCGCGCGTTCCGGCGATTGCGGGATCGGACGCGGCGGACGAGCGGACTTGGGCGCATCCTCCGCCATCTCGTCACTCCGCCGCCAGCGCCGTCGCCGCGCCGCGCATCCGGTCGAGATGGGCGGCGACGCGGTCGCGGAAGCCGGTCGGCAGGCGAAGGCTGGTGCGGTCGAGCCGCGACAGGAAGCCGGCGCTGGCACGGACCGACAGCGGCTTGCCGGGGTGACGCAGGAAGGCGGCGAGCGGGGGGCGGGCCGCGAAGGCCGGATGGGCGCCGATCGCCACGGCGCGGCGGCGGGTTCCGTCGAAACGGGCGGCGTCGGGCCAGCGTTCGGCCGCGCCGAGATCGCGATCGCGGGCGGCGTCGTAGGTGCCGGGCCGGGCGAGCCGCTCGCCGATCCAGGCGGCGACGGGCACCGAGACGGCATTGCCGACCAGCGACCACCGAAAACGGGCGAGGCCGGCAGCGGTGGCGGCGGCGGTCCAATCCTCGGGGAAGCCCTGGAGGCGCTCGGCGTCGCGGATGTCGGGGGTGACGATGGCGCCGTCGGCCATCAGGATCGCCGGCGGCGAGGGAATGCCGACGGAGGAGCCGTTCTTCAGCGTCGGCACGCAGTCCGGCCCCCAGCCGAGGCCGCGAATGCCCTCGGTCCAATAGAAACCGTGGGCATGAGTGTCGAGCGCGGTCGCGGGCGACGTCGGCTCGGCTTCGTCGACGAGGAGCACCTCGGCCGGGTCGAGCACGCGGCTCGCCAGCATGAAGACGCGGCGGCGGCGCTGCGGCAGGAAGGCGAGCGTGTCGACGGTGCGATAGGCCCAGCGAAAGCCGCGCGCCTCGAAGGCCTCGACGAGCTTCGCCATGGCCGAGCCGCCGTCGAGGCGCAGCATGAAGGAGACGTTCTCGAGCAGGACATGGGCGGGGCGCGCCACGTCCATCAGGCGGAAGACGTGATCGACGAGGCTCGACTTGACGCCGGCCATGCCGAGGGTGCGGCCGGCCTGGGAGAGATCCTGACAGGGAAAGCCGGCGGTCATCAGGTCATGCGCCGGCAGGCTCTCGATCGCGCGGACGTCGGGCAGGATCGGGGTCTCGGGAAAGCGGTCGGCGAGCACGGTCGCGGCGGGGCGCCAGACCTCGCAGAAGATCTCGGCCGCATGGCCACCGGCGGCGAGCCCGCTCTCGAGGCCGCCGATCCCGGCGAACAGTCCCGCGATGCGCATGTGGGTCCGCCCTCTGCCTCGAATCGCCCTCATCCTCGAGGCGGGCGCGGGGCACGTCAAGCGAGACGCATCCTTCGTCGGCGGCCCCTCCCGGCTCAGCCCTCGCGCAGCGGCGGCAGCGGGTCGGCGTGGCGGAAGGCGAAGCGGGAATAACCGAACCAGGAGACGAACATCGCCACACCCGTGCCGACCACCGCCGCGACCGGCGGCAACAGGTCCTTCCAGCCGTCGATCACGCGATCGAGCGTGAAGAGGGTCGCGGCATAGACGCCGTAATTGACCAGCGCCGCCCCGACCGCCACCGCGACGTAGCGCGCGCCCTCGGCGACCACGGCGCGGGCGTCGGTGGTCTTGCCGTGCACCTTCCAGGTCCAGCGCCGGTTGATCATCCAGGTCGAGAACATCGCCACGGCGATGGCGAAGACGCGGGCGACATAGGGGTTCACGCCGAAGCCGGCGGAGAGCAACGTCAGCGTGCCGACGTCGATCGCGAAGCCGATGCCGCCAGTCATGGCGAATTTGAGGATGCGCTCGAGGCGCGCGCGAAGGGCGGGCGAGAGGGAGGTGGGCAACGTGATCATCGGGTCTCGATCGCGAGGGTTTGCGGCGTTTTCGAGGGCGAGCGCGGCGAAACGCGGCGTTTCGCCCGCTTTCCTGCCTTCGGCGCGAGTTCCCCGTTGACCGGGGCGGCGGGTTCGGACAACACATCGCAGATGGATCGCCCACGCAAGCCCCCGAAAAACTCCGGACGCCCGACCGACGCCCCCCGGCGCGATCGCGGCCCCGCGCGCCCCGCCGCCCCGGCCGAGCCGCCGCGCCGATCGCCGAAACCGGCGCCGCGCGTCGAAGCGGCGGACGCGATCGATCTGCCGCGCCCGCCGATCGATCCGGCCGCCTTCTCCGGCGCCCGCGCGAGCGGCGACGCGCTCGCCGCGATCATGCTCGAGACCGACGGCTGGGCCGACTACCAGCTCCTCGACAGCGGTTTCGGCCGCAAGCTCGAGCGCTACGGCCACATCCGCATCGTTCGGCCGGAGGAACAGGCGCTGTGGGCGCCGCGACTCTCGGAGGCCGAGTGGGCGCGGGCCGACGCGATCTTCACCGGCGACGTCGAGGAGGAGGGGCCGGGCCGCTGGCGCTTCCCGAAGCCGTTGCCGGAGACCTGGCCGATGAGCTTCGACCCGGTCAAATTCTCCTGCCGCTTCACCTCGTTCCGCCACACCGGCGTCTTCCCCGAGCAGGTGGCGCACTGGCAATGGATGCGGGCGGCGATCGGCCGGGCGGTGGCGGCCGGGCGCAAGCCCCGGCTCCTCAATCTCTTCGGCTACACCGGCCTCGCCAGTCTGGTGGCGGCGGCTGCGGACGCCGAGGTGACCCATGTCGACGCCTCCAAGAAGTCGATCGCCTGGGCGCGCGAGAACCAGGGCGAGAGCGGGCTCGACCATCTGCCGATCCGCTGGATCTGCGACGACGCGATGAAGTTCGTCCAGCGCGACGTCCGCCGTGGCGCGCGCTACGACGCGATCGTGCTCGATCCGCCGAAATACGGGCGCGGCACCAACGGCGAGGTCTGGCAGTTGTTCGAGCATCTGCCGGAGATGCTGCGCGCCTGCCGGACGCTCCTCTCCGACGATCCGATCGGGCTGATCCTGACGGTCTATGCGATGCGCTCGTCCTATGCCTCGTTCCACGAGTTGACGGCGGAGACGATGGCCGGGCGCGGCGGGCATCTCGCCTCGGGCGAACTCTTCCTGCGCGAGGCCGAGGCGGCGGCGACGCCGGTCCGGCGGCGGCTGGCGACGTCGCTGTGGGTGCGCTGGACGCCGGAGGAGACACGATGAGCGACCACCGACCGCCGCGCGACGCCTCGCGCGATCTCTATCGCCGCTCGGGCGCGCGCAAGGCCCCTCCCCCGGCGGCCCAGCCGCGCGAGAGCGAGGGCACGGTCAAGGAAGTGACCAGCCTCGCCAATCCGGTGGTGAAGGAGCTGCGCGCCCTCCACATGAAGAAGGAGCGCGCCGAGAGCGGGCTCTTCCTCGCCGAGGGGCTGAAGCTCGTCACCGACGCGCTCGAGGAGGGCTGGCCGATCCGCACGCTCGTCCATGCCGCGCGGGTCAAGGATCAGCCGCTGGTGAAGCGGGCGGTGGCGGCCGCCAAGGCGCGCGGCGCTCTCGTGCTCGAGACCTCCGACGAGGTGCTGACCAAGATCTGCCGGCGCGACAATCCGCAGATGGTGGTCGCCGCCTTCGAGCAGAAGATCGGCCGGCTCGCCGATCTCACGAAACCCTCGGGGGTCTGGGTGGCGCTCGAGGGCATCAAGGATCCCGGCAATCTCGGCACGATCGTGCGCACGGTCGATTCGGTCGGCGCCGCCGGCGTGATCCTCCTCGGCGACACCACCGATCCCTTCGCGCTGGAAGCGGTCCGGGCGACGATGGGCTCGCTCTTCCACGTGCCGCTGCTGGCGGCGAGCCTCGAGGACTTCGTCACCTGGAAGCGAGCGACGGAGATCCCCGTCTGGGGGACGCATCTCAAGGGCGCGGTCGACTACCGTGTCGTCGATTGGCCGGAGACCTGCGTGCTGATGATGGGCAACGAGCAATCGGGCATCTCCGACGCCCATGTCGCGGCCTGTGACGGCATCGTCAAGATCCCGATGGCGGGCCGCGCCGACAGTCTCAATCTGGCCGTCGCCACGGCGGTGATGCTCTACGAGATCCGGCGGTCGCGGCTCACGGTGTGAGCCCCCCGACCTTGTCTCCGACGGCGACGCGCCCCACATGCGGCCGACTTGCGCCGCCCCGCGAAGGGTGGTCTCCTGCCACGAATCCGCGGCGCCCCGAGGGGCGCCCGGCCCACCACGAGAGAACCCCCCATGGCGGCCCGAAAGATCCTCATCTGCGACGACGACGGCGATCTGCGCGAAGCCCTCGTCGAGCAGCTGTCGCTCTATGAAGAATTCGAGACGACCGACGTCGACGGTGCCACCAAGGCGATCCAGATCGCGCGCGCCGAGCCGATCGATCTCCTGATCATGGACGTCGGCCTGCCGGAGATGGACGGGCGCGAGGCGGTCAAGCTGTTGCGCAAGGGTGGGTTCAAGGCACCGATCATCATGTTGACCGGCCACGACACCGAGTCCGACACGATCCTCGGCCTCGAGGCCGGCGCCAACGACTATGTCGCCAAGCCGTTCAAATTCGCCGTGCTGCTGGCGCGCATCCGCGCGCACCTGCGCCAGCACGAGCAGACCGAGGACGCGGTCTTCACCATCGGCCGCTACACCTTCCGTCCCTCCTCCAAGCTTTTGGTCGAGGAGAAGGGCGGCAAGGTGCGCCTGACCGAGAAGGAGACGGCGATCCTCAAATATCTCTACCGGGCCGGCGACAAGGCGGTCTCGCGCGACGTGCTGCTGCACGAGGTGTGGGGCTACAATTCGGGCGTCACCACTCATACGCTCGAGACCCACATCTATCGGCTGCGCCAGAAGATCGAGCGCGACCCCTCCAACGCCGAACTCCTCGTCACCGAGGCCGGCGGCTACAAGCTGGTTCCCTGACCCGCCGCCCAAGGAGCGCTTCCCGCCGCCATGGCCCTCGACCGCGATCTCGAACTCCTCACCAGCGTCGCCTTCTTCGAAGGGATTTCGGCGGAAGCGCTGAAGCTCATCGCCTTCAGCGCCGATCCGCGCGAATTCGCCGACAAGGACCGGGTGTTCTCGGCCGGGGACGTCGCCGAGGGCGGACTGATGGTGATCGAGGGGCGGATCGACCTCGTCGACGAGCGCGTCACTCCGCCCAAGGTGGTCGAACGGCTCGGGCCGGGCAGCCTGATCGGCGAGATCGCCCTGATCGTCGAGACGCGGCGGCCGCGATCGGCGATCGCCGTCGGCCGCGCCAAGGTGCTGTCGATCCGACGTGCCCTGTTCCGGCGCATGCTCGAGGGCTATCCCGACATCGCCGCGCTGCTAGAGGCGCGGATCGCCGAGCGGCTCACCCATCTCGCGCCGCAGATCGGGCGGATCGGCGAGCGCATGAAGGCGATCGGCGAGGGGTGACCCCCGCCGACCGCTCCACTTTTCCCCGTCAGGCGCCGAGCGCCTTCTCGAGAACGCGGGCGAGACGGCGGCCGTAGTCGGCCGGATCGTCCGGGGTCTCGCCGTCGGCGATGCGCGCCTGGGCGAGCAGGAGGTGACCGGCGTCCTCGACCATGGCCTCGTCGGTGCCGATCCGGGCGGCGACGGCGGCGATCAGAGCGTGGTGCGGGTTGATCTCGAGCACCGGCTTGGCGAAGGGCGAGGCGCCCTGGTGCCGCGCCATGATCTTCTCGAACTGCTTGTCGGGGCCGAATTCGCCGGCGACCAGACAGACCGGGCTCGACGCCAGGCGCGACGACGTGCGCACGTCGGAGACCTTGTCGGCGAGCATCTCCTTGAGCTTCGCGACCAGACCGGCGACGCCGGCGGCCTCGGCCTCGGCCGGCTTCTCGGCCTCGTCGGAGACCGGGATGGCGTCGAGATCGCTCGCTCCTTGCGTCACCGACTGGAACGGCTTGCCGTCGAAGCCGAGCGCGGTGCGGACCCAGAAGGCATCGACCGGGTCGGTCAGCAGCAACACCTCGACGCCGCGCGCCTTGAAGCCCTCGATGTGCGGGCTCGCCTCGGCGCGGGCGAGATCGTCGGCGAGGATGTAGTAGATCTTGGTCTGGTTCTCCTTCAGCGCGGCGACGTAGTCCTTCAGCGACCGGGTGCCCTCGCCGCTCGTCGTGGTCTTGAAGCGGGCGATGCGGAAGAGCTCGTCGCGACGCTCGGCGTCCTCGTAGATGCCCTCCTTCATCACCGCGCCGAAGGCCTCCCACAGGCCGGCGAACTTCTCCGGATCGTTCTCGGCGGTCTTGGCGAGTTCGGAGAGGAGGCGCGAGGTGACGTTCTTGCGGATCGCCTCCAGCACCGGATTGTGCTGCAGCATCTCGCGCGAGAGGTTGAGCGGCAGGTCCTCGCTGTCGATGACGCCGCGGGCGAAGCGCAGCCAATGGGGCAGGAGATCGACGTCGTCGGCGATGAAGACGCGGCGGACGTAGAGCTTGAGGTGCCCCTTGCGCGCCGGGTCGAAGAGATCGAACGGCTTCATCGACGGCACGAACAGCAGCACCGAATATTCGTGACGGCCCTCGGCCCGGTAGTGGATGGTCAGCGCCGGCTCGTCCCACTGGCCGGAGACGTTGCCATAGAACTCCTTGTAGGCCTCGGGCGTGATCTCGCTCTTCGGCCGCGCCCACAGGGCCGAGCCGTCGGAGAGGTTCTCGACCTCCTCGCCGACCGCGACGAAGCGGACCGGCACCGGCACATGGGCCGAATAGGTCTCGACGATGCGCTCGACGGTCGCCTTCTCGGCGTAGCTCTTGCTCTCGTCGTTCAGCTCGAGGCGGATCACCGTGCCGCGCGCGGGCGCCTCGGCCTCGTCGGCGGGGTGCACCTCGTAACCGTCGATGCCGTTGGAGATCCAGGTCCAGGCCTGATCGGACCCGGCGCGGCGCGAGGTCACGACCACCCGGTTCGCCACCATGAAGGCGGAATAGAAGCCGACGCCGAACTGGCCGATCAGGTTGGAGGACTTGCCGCCGGTCTCGCCGACCGCCTCGAGGAAGGCCTTGGTGCCGGACTTGGCGATGGTGCCGAGGTTCTCGATCAGCTCGTCGCGGCTCATGCCGATGCCGTTGTCGGCGACGGTGAGGGTCGCGGTCTCGCCGTCGGCGGCGAGCGTGATGGCGAGGTCGCCGTCGTCGCCGAGCAGCGCCGGGGTCTCGAGCGCGAGATAGCGCAGCTTCTCGCAGGCGTCGGCGGCGTTGGAGATCAGTTCGCGCAGGAAGATGTCACGGTTGGAATAGACCGAATGCACCATCAGATGCAGCAGGCGCGAGACTTCCGCCTGAAAGGCGTGGGTTTCCTTCGGATGGTCGATCGTGTCCGTCATCGTCGATCTCTTCGAACTCTCTTGAAAATGGGCGCGAGGAACGGCCGCAACGGGGCCCGTCGCTGCCGATATCGGGGAGATTTGGTCGTCTTTCAAGTGGCGATCGGCAGGTCTCGCACCCGATCGCCGCGCTTCGGCGCGCCGCGCCCGATCGATGCGGCCCGAGGCCGCGGCAGCGTTGCGATTCCATGCACACAACGAGAACAAGACTGAAATTTCCCAATGAAACGTAGAGTCAACTCCACTGGGGAAAGTCGAAATTTGACGTGACGTCAAAGACTTCATTTCTCGATTTCACTTCGGTCAACGCCTTCTTAAGGCAACTGCGCCATTGATGAGCAAACATGGAATCATTCGAGACCGTCGATGCATCACGCCGTCCCGACGTTCCCATCGCAGTCCACCCCCCGCCCCTGCCGGTGCCCGCGCGCGGACCGGACCGGGAGCGAGGATCGCCGCCGGATGCTCGCGCCATGATCATGAGCCTGGGCGAGGGCCGGCGGGAGGCTGGCGCACCGGAGGAGACGATCGGGTTCCGAAACCGATTGCGGACCCGTCTCTTCGTGGTGATGGCCCTGTCCGGTGGCGTCCTGCTCGCGACCGGCGGGGTCGGCCTGCATTATGTCGACGAGGTCGGCCAGACGCTGCGCCGGTCCACCGAGATCACGGCCCCGCTCCTCTCCGACGTGTTGGAAATGACCCAGGCCGGGCGGCGCGTGCGCGCCTCGGTCCATGCGGCGGCCGAACAATGCACCGGCCTCGACGCCGCGCGCGGCGAGCTTCAGGCCTTCGAGGCGTCGTCGTCGGTGCTCCTGCGCAACCTGCGGGCCCGCGCCGAGCGGCTGAAGGCGGAGAGCGATCTCGATCGCATCGCCGACGTCGAAAATCGTTTCGTCACGATCGGCGAGAACATCCTGGGCACCTGCGTCCGCACCTCGATGCTGGTCGGCCGCATCATGGCCGCCGGCGACGCGGTGCAGGCCGACATCGCCGACATGGCGGCGATCGCCGACACGATCGAGGAGAAGCTCACGCTGCCGCTGCGGACCGGGGACGAGCCGCGCCGGCACGAACGCAACCTCTTCGCCGACCTGTCGCCGCTGACGCGGCTGCGCTCCGACCTCGGCGGTTTCATCGGCATCGGCGAACTCGTCTCGGCACTGAACACCGGCGCCGCCGTGTCCGCCTTCGAAATCCGCCGGACCGACAAGTTGCGCGACCTCACCGCCGACGTCGAACGTCTCCGCCCGGTGATGGGCGAAATCGGGATGGACGACGACCACGGGCGCCTGATCGATCTCGTCGCCGACCTCGCCGACCGGGTCGTCGGCGGCAACGGCCTGATGACGGTGCAGCGCGCGCTCACCGACGCGCGCGCGACGATGGCGGCGCAGCGGTTGGAACTCGGGACCATCGACGACGACTATTTCCGCTCGGTGCGCGGGTTCGAGGAGACCGCGCGACGGCTCGACAGGCTCGCCCAGCGGCAGGTGGTGACCAGCACGCGCGAGGCCTATGTCGCGGTGGCCACCACGTCGCTGGTTCTGCTGCTCTTCGCGCTGGCGACGGCGCTCGACGTGGCGCGGCGCGTGACGGTTCCGATCGAGCGTTTCACCGACCATGTGCGCCGCCTGCGCGGGCTCGAGGATCTGGAACGGCCGTTGTGCCGCACGCTGGTGCGACGCACCGACGAGATCGGCCTCCTGGCGCGTTCCTTCGCCCGGCTGACCAACGCCCTCAGCGACGCCCGACGCCGCCTCGAGGCGGAGGCCGAGGCGCGCATCCTGCGCCAATACGATCGTCTCCAGAGCGCGATCGCGACCATGCCGCAGGGCTTCTACCTGCTCGATTCCGACGAGCGGCTGGTGGTGTGGAACGACAGTCTCCTGCACATGTACGGGCTCAGGCCCGGCGAGGTGACGGTGGGCATGCCGATCACGGCGGTGGTCGAGCGCACCCGCGAGCTGGGGGTGTTCCTTCCGGCGTGGCGGACGGAGCCCTTGTTCCGTCGTGCCATGACCGATCATCAGCCGTATCAGCGGGTCGACGAACTGCCCGACGGGCGCACCATCGTCGTCACGGCCTCGCCGACTTCGGACGGCGGCGTCGCGGTGACCCACGAGGACGTGACCTCGCGGCGGCGGGTGGAGGCGGAGATCGAGCAACTGGTCCGGTTCGACACCGCCACCGGCCTCGCCAACCGCACCTCCTTCCAGGACCGCATCGGCCTGGCGCTGAGCGAGCGCGAGGAGGAGGAGCAGATCGCCCTCCTCTACGTCGACCTCGACCACTTCAAGACGGTCAACGACAGCCTCGGCCACAAGATCGGCGATCGGCTGCTGGCGGAGGTCGCGGCGCGCATCATCGAGTGCACCGGCGAATGGGATCACGCCGGCCGTCTCGGCGGCGACGAATTCGCGGTGCTGCAGACGCGCCTGTTCCAGCCGATGGCGGCGACCGACCTCGCCCGGCGGCTGCACGAGAGCATCTCCCAGCCCTACGACATCGACGGCGCCCAGATCGTGGTCGGGGCCAGCATCGGCATCGCGGTCGCCCCCGACGACGCACTCGCCGCCGACACGCTCCTCGCCCATGCCGACATGGCGCTCTACCGGGCCAAGTCGGAGGGGCGCGGCATCACCCGGTTCTTCGAGCCGGAGATGGACGCGCACATGCAGATGCGCCGGATGCTCGAGCTCGACCTGCGCGGGGCGCTCGAGCGCAACGAATTCGAGCTGCACTATCAGCCCGTCGTCGGCGCGGCGAGCGCGCGGATCGAGGGTTTCGAGGCGCTCTTGCGCTGGCGACATCCCGAGCGCGGACTGGTGTCGCCGGTCGACTTCATCCCGGTCGCGGAAGAGATCGGGTTGATCGGCGACATCGGCGCCTGGGTGCTGCGCGAGGCGACGCGGGTGGCGGCGGGGTGGCCGGAAGACCTGCGCATCGCGGTCAACATCTCGCCGGTGCAGATCAAGACGCGCGCGCTGGTGCTCGACGTCCTCGCGGCGATCGGCCGATCCGGCCTCCGGCCCGACCGCCTCGAACTCGAGATCACCGAGGGGATGCTGCTGGTCGACACCGAGGCGACGCTGGCGACGCTGGCGCAGTTCCGCGACATCGGCGTGCGCATCGCCATGGACGACTTCGGCACCGGCTATTCGAGCCTCGGCTATCTGCGCCGCTTCGCCTTCGACAAGGTCAAGATCGACCAGTCCTTCGTGCGCGGCCTCGGCGAGACCGCCGATTCGGTGGCGATCGTGCGGGCGGTGACCAGCCTGTGCTCGAGCCTGGGGATCACGACGACGGCGGAAGGCGTGGAGACGGAGGCGCAACGCGACCGCCTGCGTCTCGAGGGCTGCGATCAGTTCCAGGGCTGGCTCTACGGCCGCCCGATGCCGGAGGCGGAAGTGGCGGCCCATCTGGCGGCGCAAACGGACACGGTGGGGTCGAGCGTCTTCTCGATCCGTCATCCCCGGGGACGGCACGGCCATTGATCGTGAGAGCTTGCAAGCCGGCGCGCCATCGCATATGAAGTGCGCGCTTCCCCCCGGGGATGCGGAGAGGTGGCCGAGTGGTTGAAGGCGCACGCCTGGAAAGTGTGTATACGTGAAAGCGTATCAAGGGTTCGAATCCCTTTCTCTCCGCCAGACATTCCAGATTTTCCACGGCATCGAGACACCCGCTGAGGCGGCGTGAATTCTGTCGTCTTTTCAAAGACCTGTTCGGCTCGCCGGTCGGGCGCCGGCGCGAGAGACCCATTCGGTGGGGAATCCCGGGCCTACCTGGGTCCGATATCTCTCGACCCCACTTTTTCGGTACATCACGCCTCATGCCGGTTCGGGCGATGCGTCGCGGCGAACGAAAACTCCCGCCGTTTCCGGCGGGAGTCGCGAGGCCGCTCCGAGCAGGTCGAGGGTCAGACGAATCCGTAGGTCGCGAGCCGTTCCGACCAGGCCGATGAGACGGGTCCGGCCTTCAGGAGACGATCGGCGGAGAGTTCCAGCGGTCGGGTGCCGTCGACGATCGCCGTGACGATCCGCGGCGAGAGGATGCCGAGACGGACGATCCGAGCGAACCAAGACGGCGTGACCCCGGCCTCTTCGGCGAGCTCGACGATGATGGATCCATCGCCGCGAAGCAGCATCTCCCGGAACCTATGCGCTGGGCCGCGTTCTCGGCATCGGTTGGTCCGTCCTCTTCGTCCGTAGACATACATCGGGTTGGACCAGTTCGATGGGCGTGGACCGATGTCGCTCCGGCCCTCGAGTCGGGCCGGAGCGAACTTCGAACCGGATCAGGCACCAGAGGCAACGCCGGCTACAGAACCCAGGCGCGCGGCGGCCTCGAAACCGTGTTCCGCCGCCGCGAGCGCCTGTTCGATGTCGGCTTCGGTGTGGGCCGCGCACAGAAACATGTTGTGCTTGGGGTGGAAGTAGACGCCGTTGACCAGCGCGGCGTCGCAGAAGGCGAAGCCCTTGGCGTAGTCCGGGTCGTCGTCGAAAAGGACCGTCGGCATCTGCGCCGGTCCGGTCTGGCGGATCGACAGGCCGAACTGCCGCGCGCGCGTCTCCAGTCCGTCGCGCAAGAGCCCGCCGAGACGGGCGATGCGGGCAGGAACGTCGTCCCTCCGAACGATCTGCAACGTCGCGACGGCCGCCGCCATCGGCACCGCCCCGGCCCAGAACGAGCCGGTCGCGTAGATCTCGGACGCGGCCTTGCGCAGACGGTCGCACCCGGTGACGGCGGCGAGCGCACGGCCGTTGGCGATCGCCTTGCTCCAGGCGGAGAGGTCGGGGCGCACGCCGAGCGGCTCCCAGCTGCCCGCGGCATGCAGGCGGAAGCCCGCCCGGACCTCGTCGAGGATCAGCGCCGCTTCGCCGGCGTCCGCCAGCCGCCGCGCCGCCCGGGCGAATTCCACCGTCGGCAGCTCCTGGTCGAAGCCGAAGTCGTGGCGAAACGCCGAGACGATGATCGCCGCGAGGTCGTCTCCGGCTTCCGCGGCGGCGGCCTCGAGGCTCTCGACGTCGTTGAAGGTGTAATAGATCAGATGCGCCCGGTCCTCGGCGGTGACGCCGACCAACGAGGGCGAGCACCACGGAACCGCTCCGTGATATGCCCCTCGCGCCGCCAGGACCTTGCGTCTACGGGTCGCGGCGCGGGCGATGGTCACGCAGGTCGTCGTGGCGTCGGTGCCGTTCTTCTGGAACAAGGCCCAGTCCGCGTGGGCGACCGTGTCGACGAGGAGTTCGGCGAGCTCCACCATCACCGCGCCCGGGCCGTTCAGGCAGTCGCCCATCAGGCGCTGGCGCTCGGCCGCCGCCTCGACCTCGGGATTGCGGTGGCCGAGCAGATTCGGCCCCCAGCTGCACATGAAGTCGATGTACTCGTTGCCGTCGACATCCCAGATCCGGCAGCCCTCGCCCCGCTCGAAGAACTGCGGATACGCTCCCGGCAGCTTCGCCGCGTGCAGGTGCCCCCACATCCCGGAGGGAACCACCCTCTCGGCACGCGCGCGCAGAGCCTTGTCGTTGGTGCGGATCGGATTCGGCATGGGAGTCTCCTGTTCAGCAAATGATATATCATATATTTTTTAGGAGCACGCAAGCGCCATTTCCCGCCGATCGATGTCGTCGACGCCGCAGGGCGATCTGAACGCGCTCGTTCTCGCTGGGGAGGCGCGCAGGGCTTTCGCGCCGCGATCGAGGCGGAAATCCTGGGAACGGTGGCAAAATGCCGCCGCCGCGAGAGATCGAGGGGATGAACTCTCATTTCTATATGATATACGGGCGCCACTCGGCCGGCGTCGCATGACGACTGCGCCGCTCTCGGAGATCGAACGATGAACGACGTAGAACAGACGGCCCGCGAGAACCGCGTCCAGCCGGTGGCCCGCGACAGTCTCACCGGCCTCGTCTACAACAACCTTCGGCAGGCGTTGATGGAGGGCCGTTTCTGGCCGGGCCACAGGTTCAAGATCCGCGAACTCGCCGCGACCATGAACGTGTCGGAGACGCCGATCCGCGAGGCCCTGATGCAACTGGTGCGCGGACGCGCGTTGGAGATGCAGGCGGGCAAGTCGATCATCGTGTCGCACATGACCGCCAAGCAGTACATCGAGCTGCGCACCGTCCGCCTCTTCCTCGAGGGGCTCGCCGCCGAGCACGCGACCACGCGCATTTCCGAAGCTGACATCGATCGGATCGCGCTCACCCACGAGGAGCTGATCCGTGCCGAGCAGGAGAAGCGCTGGTCCGACGCGGTTCGCGCCAACTGGCAGTTTCACCGCGGCCTCTACGAGGCCTCCGAACTGCCCGAGGTTCTGGCCATTCTCGACGACATATGGATGCGGAACGGCCCGCTGCTCAATTTCCACTACCCGGACGCGCCGCCGACCTATCCGAACGAACATCAGCATCTCGGCGTTCTGAAGTATCTGCGCCAGCGTCGGCCGGACAAGGTTCGCGAAGCGATTCAGGCCGACATGATGGAAGGTGGGGCGAACCTCGTGCGCATGCTGGAGAAGGCCGGCGGCACGCGCTCGATGGCGCCGCCGGAGGCGTGAGGAAGCGTTTCCGGGGGTCATCATCCCGCGTCTTTCGCTGCCGCGCGGTAGGCGGAGGCCACGGCTTCCGCGGAGAGGCCGTATTTTTCAAAGAGATATGCGGTGGTGCCGCCTTCCGCGAAGGTGTCCATCACGCCGATGCGGCGTAGGCGCGCCGAGACCCCGTTCTCGGCGAAGAGCTCCGCCACCGCGCTGCCCAGACCGCCGATGACGGAGTGGTTCTCGGCGGTCACGACCACGCGCATGGAACGAACGAGCGCGATCAGCGCCGGATCGATCGGTTTGATCGTCGCCATATCGACCACCGTGACCTCGACGCCGTCCCGCGCCAGATGCTCGGCCGCCCGCAGCGCCACCTCCACCATCAGACCGCAGGCGACGATCGCGCCGTGCCTGCCCTCGCGCAGGACGCGCATCTTGCCGATGGCGAAAGGCGTGCGTCCGCGTGCCGGGCCTTCGGAGCCGTCGGCGCGTTTGAGCCGGAGATAGACCGGCCCGTCGTGAGCCGCGACCGCATCGACCACGGCCGGGATCTGGTCCGGCCCGCTCGGCTCGACGACCGTCATGTTCGGCAGCGCCCGCATCAACGCGAGATCGTCGATGGCCTGATGCGAGACGCCGAGCCCGGTGGTCAGACCCGGCAGGACGCCGATGATCTTCACGTTCAGGCGGGGATAGGCGACCTGCATGGCGATCTGATCGTAGCAGCGCCGTGTCGCGAAGACGCAGAAGCTGTGAACGAAGGGGATGTCGCCGCAACGCGCCATGCCGCCGGCCAGGCCGATCATGTTGGCTTCGGCGATGCCGACCTGTTGGAATCGCTCCGGCAGGCGGTCGCGGAACAGGTCGGTCTCGGTGGGCAGGGTCAGGTCGGCCGTCAGGCAGACGATACGCTCGTCGCGTTCGGCGACGCTCAGCAGCGCTTCGCCGTAGTGTTTCGGAGTGGCATCGCCTGCGGGGCCGCGGGTGCTGAAGTCGCGGACCTCGAGGTCGCTCTGGTCGCTGGAGCCGGTCATGGCGCGTCCTCCGGTTCCTGGTTGAGCGAGAGCGCCGCGAGCGCGTCGGCGGCGACGCCCTCCGGCAGTTTGAGATTGTGGGCGAGGAGCCCTTCCAGGGCCGGGACCCCCTTGCCCGCGACGGTCCGAGCCACGAGGCAGGTCGGCCGGTCGCGGAGGCGCGCCCGGTCGAGCGCCGCCATCAGCGCCGCGACGTCGTGGCCGTCCACGTCTTCGGCCGCCCATCCGAAGGCCGCGAACTTCTCGGCGATCGGCGCCACGGTCACCACCGTGTCGATGTGACCTTCGACCTGCATACGGTTGTCGTCGACGATCAGGCAGAGGTTGGCGAGGGCGTTGCCGGCGGCGAAGAGCGCCGCCTCCCAGACCTGTCCTTCCTGCAGCTCGCCGTCGCCGAGGACCACGTGGACCCGCGCCGACGACCCGCGCCGGCGCAGCGAGAGCGCCATGCCCGCCCCGACCGAAAGCCCTTGGCCGAGCGACCCGAGCGTCGCTTCGACGGCCCGGCCGACGCGCTCGGAGGCGTTGATTTCGAAGGGAGATCCGTCTCGGCAATAGTCGCGGACGGCGGCCGGGTCGACGAGGCCGCGCGCGGCCAGCGTCGCATAGAAGATCGCCGTGTTGTGCGCGGTCGAGAGGAGGAAGCGGTCGCGGTCCGGCCACTCGGGATCACTCGGATCGAGGCGCATCTCGGCGAAGTAGAGGACCGCGAAGAGATCGGCCGCACCGAGGCCCTGCTGCACGTAGCCCTGCCCGGTCGGCGCGACCAGTTCGATCACCCGGCGCCGCAGCCCTCCGGCGATCGCGGCGATCCGCGCCGCGTCTCTGATGCGTGGAGCGGGTTGCCGCTCACGGCCGTCGTCGTCCTTCACGAGCTCCTCCACGGATCTGATGATCATGATATTTCAAACGAATTTCCGTCGGGACCCGACCGGCGCCTCCCGCGCGCCCTACCCCGCCGGCGATGCGGCTCCGCCCCAGTGGGTCGCCCTCTGCCGGGTCCATGCCGCCTCGACGTCTTCGAACGTCCCGAGCAAGGCCGGGCCCCGGCGTGACGCCCGACGCCTGCGCCCCGCTCGCCGGGCGTCGATGGGCCGCGCTTCCCGCCCCGAAGGACGGCGGCGGCGACGTCAGCCGCCGGGCGCCGGCGGGAAGGGTTCGGGATCGAGGAAGCGACGCAGCACGTTGAGCGTGATCCGGCTGATGTTGTTGTCGTAGCCGTTCCAGCCGAGCGTCGTCGCATAGGTGATCGAGCCGGTCGAGAAGACCGCCCCGCCCTTCGCGGTCTCGAAGAAGACCATGTCCGCCCGAACGAGGGCGTTCTGGGTTCCGTCCAGGCCGTCGACCATGGTGCGGAACTCCTCCGGCGTCGGCAGGGCGCCGGCGCCGAGGCCTTCCGAGGTGGCGAGCACCAGGGCATGACGCGGCGTGCCCAACTCGTAGTCGACGCGATCGATCTCGCTGCCGACCGCGCCGTTGTAGCGGAAGCCGAAATCGCCGAAGCGCTCGTCCGGGCCGGTTCCCTCGAAGACGAAGGCGGCGCGAGGGTCGTGACTGTCGGGTAGGCGGCGATAGTAGCCGCAGGTGTCGTTGATCATCGCCGCGAAGCCGACGCCGACCAGCTTCTGCGGCGCGAAGCCGCTGTGCCGCCAGAGCGATCCGGGCTCACCCGTACCGGCGAGATGGACTTCTCCCGGCGCGGATTCCCAGGTGCGCGTGCCCGCCATACCGCGACGCACCTCGAGCGCCGCCGGCGCCGCCGGATGAAAGCCGCAGCGCCAATAGAAGGCGTTGCCGCCGAGCGACATGTGGCGGCCGCCGCCGTTCTGATACTCCAGGATGGCGTTCATCATCGACAGGCTGAAGTACTCGGCGTGCGTCGGCGTGATCATGGCGCGGTAGGGCTTCAGGGCTCTCGCCCCCTCGCGGTCGAGCTCCAGATCGGTGACGACGTCGTAGGCGATGCCCTTCTCCTCCAGCCAGTCGAGAATGTGCGTGTCGTTGATCAGATTGAACCAATAGCCGCGCGGTCGCATGTTGAGAATCGGCCGCAGCCAGGACGAGAAGGCGCGGCCGGAGCCGTCGACGTGGCAGTCGTAGGTCGATTGGCCGAGCTCGGGATGTTCCTGGAGATGGAGATCGTCCGGCGGCAGCCAGAGGACGTGCTCCATCAGGGTCTCGAAATGGACCTGATAGAGGCGCAGGGCGCTGTTGGCGTAGGCGAGATAGGTCGCCACCGACAGGACCACCACGAGATCGGCGCGCTTCGTCGCCCGGCCGGGCGTGACGAAGAACGTGACGTAGCTCTCGCTCGCGTCCCCCGGCGCCGCGTCCTCGGGCGTCAGACGCAGGGCATAGACGCCGCTGCGCCAGTCCTCCGGCACGTCGAGCGCGAAGGTGGTCCGCCAACCGCAGTCGTAGATGTCGTCGCCGTGGAAGTGGATCGCGGCGTATTCCTTCGGCGCGAAGCGGAAATCGTGAACCGCGCCCGACCAGAAGAAGCCGGTCACGCCGCGTCGCGGCAGCTGCAGCAACCGGCCGTGCAGCCGGTTCGGCGAGACGTCGTCGATCGCCAGGGTCGTGATGCCGATCGAGAAGTCCCAGAAGGCGACGAGACCGGGCGCGGTCGCCCCGGTTCGCGGCGCGAGCGTGAAACCGTACAGATCCTCCGGCGACATCGACGCGGCGAACACGCGCGGCGCCTCGATCTTGCCGTCGAAATGCGCGACGTAGCGGCCGGCGCCGTCGAGGTGGTGCGCGGCGATCAGGAAATCCGGCTCGGATGCGACGAGGACGTCACTCTCGATCGCGAAGGTCTCGACGAAGCTGCGCTCGGGCCGCGTTCCGTCCGGCGGCGTGATCAGCGAGACCGTCGCCGTGCCCGCCTCGAGCGAGAAGGAGGCGCCGACGAAGGACCATGTGTGGAGCGGGACGGCGGCCGCGAGCGTGAAGCGCCGCGCGCCGAGCAGGAGCACCGGGCGACCGTCGGGGTCGATCTCGAGCGCGTAGCCGCACTCGGTCTCGGCTCGCCAGACGCCCATGATCGCCTTCGCCGTCTCGCCGACCAGGGTCGGATGGACGAACGCGCCGAACGACCAGCCGTCGGCCCGTGGAGTCAACGCGCCGTCGTGGGGGATCACCGCGCACGATCCCGGCCGGATCGGCTGATCGGCGCAGGGATGGACCCCATCGATCACGCTCGCCACGACGTCGTATTTGAAGCCCGGCCCGTTGGCGTCGACGTCGGCGCAGCGCAGGCGCAGGACCTCGACCTTCACCGAGGGCTGCTCGCTCGACAGGCGGAACTCGATCCGCTCTCCGGCGGGCACGCTGAGACGGTCGGGGTATCCGAGATATCGGTTGGTGTCAGTGGTCACCTTGATACTCCGCAGGTAGGGGGGCGCCGGTCATCTCCTGCCAGCGGATCCGGAACACGTGCCATTCCGCCTGTTCCAGGGAAGTGAAGACCGTGTCGTCGACGAAAGGCATCGGATCGCCACGGCGCTGCGGAACGCGGGCGAGACGCCATCGTTTGCCGGGCTCGACGACGATCAGGACGAGACGCCCCTGCGGCCGCCCCCAACGCATGCGCGCCAACAGTCGGCGCAGGTCCGGGCTGTGGACGCCGAGGGGGTGGTTCCTGAATTCGTCGACGAGATCGAGCCTCGCGGGATCGATCACGTATCGCAGTGCATCGGGGTCGCTGGTGTGGTCCATCTGGTGGCTCCTCGCCCGCAACGCGGCGCGCGCGGGTCGGGTGCGGGGCGTCTCCGCCCCGCGTCGGCATCTTTCATGTGTGGAGCGGTTCGCTCGCCGCAGGCGGTTCGTGAGGCCGTGCGGCGGCTCCGGCCGCCGCACGGCGTGAGATCAGCGCGTGAGCCAGGCGGTCCAACGCTGGCGCAGCTCGTCGCGGTGTGCCCCGATCCAGGCGAAGTCCGGCTTGATGAGCTTCTCGTAGTTCCCGGGCGCGGTGGCGAACAGGCCGCGTTCGGCCGGTTCGAGGTCGTCGATCGCCGACTTCGAGCCGGTGGCGTAGTTGACCTCCCGCATGAAGGGGGCGTGGGCCTTGGTGTTGCCGTAGAAGAAATCCAGGTAGGCGAGCGCCGCCTTCTTGTCCGGAGCGCCCTTCAGGATCGACATGTAGCCGGTGTCGCGGATGGCCTGATCCCAGGACATGGCGGCGGGAATTCCCTCCTTGACGACGGCGAGCGCGCGACCCGAATAGCTCATGGTCATGACGACTTCCTTGTTGCGCATGATCTGCTGCACCTGGTCGCCGGTCTTCCACCAGACGGCCACGTGGGGCCGGATCTGATCGAGCTTCTTGTAGGCGCGGTCGAGGTCGAGCGGGAACAATGCGGCGGCCGGGACGCCGTCCGCCAGGAGCGCGGCGACGGGCACCCACCAGTCGCGATCGCCGGTGTCGGGCAGGCCGCGCGGGCCGGGGAACGTCTCGACGTCCCAGAAGTCGGCCCAGGTCTTGGGCGCCTTGTCCTTGAACGCCTCGGTGCTGTAGTTGATGAGCATGCCGCCGGTGGTGCGGGCGACGCCGTAGGGCGTGCAGGCGTCGGAGACGCCGTACTTCTTCACGTTCGGCAGCTGGTCACAGTCGATCTTCTCGAGCATGTCGGTCCGGGCGACCAGATCCGGGCCGGTCGCCGTCACGATGTCGAACTCGATCTTGCCGGTTCGCAGCATGGCTTCGGAGCGGGCCCACTGATCGGGAACCTCGATGGCGACGGGAACGACCTCGACCTGTTTCGCCTTGGCGAAGGGCCCATAGAAGTACTTGTCGAGGGCCTTGCCCATGAGGCCGCCGGTCGTGGCGATCACGAGTTGGTCTTCGAGATCCGCGGCCGAGGCGGCCGCGACGGTGAGGGCGACGGCGGTGGCGCTCACCGTCATGTATTTCCCAATTCGACCAAACATTCGCGGTTCTCCTCTGAGTATTTGTCACGGCAAGCCGTATCAGCTTCTCGCTTTGGATCTCATGAGATGAGTGACGAGCAGAATGGCGACCGACATGAAGATCAGTAGGGTCGCGATCGCCGGAATGATCGGGGTGAGACTCTGCTCGATGTCTTCGAACATCCTGCGCGGCAGTGTCTTGTAACGAACGCCGGACAGGAAGAACGATACGACCGGCTCGTCGAACGAGATGATGAAGGCGAACAGGGCGCCCCCGAGGACGTTCGGCAGGACGAGCGGCAGCGTCACGAGCCGGAAGGCGGTGAAGCGCGAAGCGCCGCAGCTCATCGCCGCCGCCTCCAGGCTGGGATCGACCTTGCCGAGCGCCCCCGCGGTGGTGAACACGACGAAGGGCAGCGCCAGAACCGTGTGCGCCAGAACGAAACCGGGGATGGTTCCCGAGAGGCCGATGGTCTCGAAGAACAGGTAGAGGCCCACCGCGAGCGCGATGTGGGGCACGATGATGGGCCCGATCAGCAGGAGCTGGAACGCCGCGCCGAGCGACCCGCGGCCGCGGATCATGGCGTAGGTGGAGGCCAGGCCGACGGCCGTCGCGCAGACCGCCGTCAGCAGCGCGACCTGCGCACTGAGGATCGTGGCGCGGATCCATTGCCGGGAGGAGAAGTACTCCTCGTACCACTTCAGCGAGAAGCCGCTCGGCGGGAACTCCAGATAGTCCTTGGGGCTGAACGACATCGGCACGACGATCAGCAACGGCAGGACGATGAAGGCGAGGATCAGCGCCACCCCTACGTTCAACGCGACGGATCCACGGTCGATCGGAGCCTTCATCGCTGCGCCCCCATCAGACGGTCGAAACTCAGAGCCTTGCCGAAGATCAGCGCCAGCAGGGTCACGAAGAGGGTCAGGACGCCGACGAGCGCCGAGGCGAACGGCCAGTCGAGCACTTCGCGGATCTGCTGCGACACCAGGGTCGCGATCAGCAACTCCTGCGGCGATCCCAACAGGGCGGGCGTGATGAAGAAGCCGAGCGCCGTCAGGAAGACGAGCAGGGCGCCGCTGGTGACGCCGGGCATGCTGAGCGGTAGGACCACCTCGACCAGGGTCTGGAAACGCGAAGCGCCGAGCATGGAGGAGGCGCGCAGGTAGTCGTTCGGGATGCTGCGCAGTGCCCCGTAGATCGGCAGGATCATGAAGGGCAGCAACACGTGGGCCATGGCGATCACCACGGCGCTCTGGGTGTAGAGCAGCTTGAGCGGCGCCGACGTGAGGCCCAGCGACATCAGCGCCGAATTGACGAGGCCTTCGCGCTGGAGAAGGAACGACCACGCCGCCGTTCGGACGAGAACGCTCGACCACAGGGGCAGGATGACGCAGACACCGACGATCGCGGCGACGATGCCGCGCGCCCGGCTCATGAAGTAGGCGACCGGAAAGCCGAGGACGAGGCAGAGCGTCGTCACCAGCGTCGCCGTCCACAAGGTGCGCAGGAGCACTCGCGCATAGACCGGATTGCCGATCACCCGCCGATAGTTGTCGAGGGTGAGGGAGGGCTCGAAGAAGCTGATATAGATGAGCTGCGCGATCGGGTAGACGAAGACGAAGGCGATCAGCGCGAAGAAGGGCATGAACAGCGCGAGCGTCGCCAGGCCGCTCGGCGTTCGGCCGTCCGAATGCCAGAAGGTCGATCGGGCGCCCGCGCTCATGCCTCGCCCTCCGCATAGAGCAGCACGGCTTCGCGCGGCAGCCCGAAGACGACCGCGCATCCCGGCGTGAGCGCCGACAGATCCGCGACGCCGGGAAGCCGGGCGCGGATCTCGACGCCGTTCGTCATGCGGGCGACGAGCAGCAGGGCCGAGCCGGCGTAGGCGGTGTCGATCAGGGTGGCGTGGACGGCGATGTCGCCCTCGCCGGCGCCGAACCGCAGGCGCTCCGGGCGGAAGCAGAGCGCCGCCTTCTGGCCGGCGCGCAAAGGGTCGATCGCCGCCGTCGCCGGCACGGTCCACCGTTCGCCCGAGGCGTGGGATACGGAGACGGTGTCGCCGACCGCCTCGACCGTGACGTCGAGAAAGTCCATCTCGCCGATGAATCCGGCGGTGAATCGGTTGGCGGGACGCTCGTAGAGGTCGCGCGGCGCGCCGATCTGCTGAATCTCGCCGTCCTTCAGCACCGCCACGCGATCGGCCATGGTCAGGGCCTCGCTCTGATCGTGCGTCACGAAGATCACGGTGATGCCCAGGTCGGCGTGCAGCCGCTTGATCTCGAGCTGCATGTCCTCGCGCAGGTTCTTGTCGAGCGCGCTCAGCGGCTCGTCCATCAGCAGGACGCGGGGGCGATAGACGATGGCGCGGGCGAGCGCGACACGCTGCTGCTGCCCACCGGAGAGTTGGCTCGGTTTGCGGTCGCCGTAGCCGGCGAGGCGAACCGTCGCCAGGGCTTCCTCGGCGCGGACGCGGCGTTCGGCCATGGCGACGCCGCGCATCTTCAGCGGAAAGGCGACGTTGTCGAGCACCGACATGTGCGGAAACAGGGTGTAGTTCTGGAACACCATGCCGAGATTGCGCTTGTTGGCGGGCAGATAGGTGATGTCCTGGTCGCCGACGGTGATGGTGCCGGACGTCGGGAACTCGAAACCCGCCACACTCATCAGGATCGTCGTCTTGCCGGACCCGCTCGGGCCGAGCAGGGCGAGGAACTCGCCGGCGGCGACGTCGAGGTCGATGCCGTTGGCGGCGACGACGGGCCCGTAGCGTTTCTCCAGTCGGCGGATGCGAATGGAGGCGCCTTCCACACGGACCGGGCTCACGGCGATCGGCGCGCCCGGCCGTTCCGACGGAACATTCGAAGGTGTGTCGGGCAAGCGTTCACCGTGATCCTGCGCCATGCGGTCCCTTCTCTGTGCGATATAATATTTGATATATCAAAGCTAGCGCAGTCCATCCCGTCTGGCAAGAGCAATCCGGATCGATCGATCCGCTCGAGCCATGTCTCGGCCGGTCGCGGTCGGCGCCGGGTCGCCCCCCTCCCCGGCCCGGAGGCCGGCCTTTCGGGGACCGCACGGGTTTCGCATCCCGTGGGGCGATCACCGCCGCCGCGGTTCCCCGCGGCGGCTCGACGGAACGACGACACCGCGCCGGCTCAGCCGGGCAGTCGGGAGCGGCCATAGCCGGCGTAGCGCCCGAGGACATTGCTCACCTCGGCGTCGGCGAGGATCTGGGGCTCGCCCACTTGGCAGGCCAGGACGTATTGACGGGCCAGCGTCTCCAGCTTGATGGCGAGATCGTAGGCGTTCTTCAGGTCGGTGCCGACGACGATCATGCCGTGATTGGAGAGCAGGCAGGCCTTGCGGTTCTTCAACGCCGCCACCGCGCTCTCACCGAGCGCGCGCGTTCCGAACGTGGCATAGGGTGCGCAGGGCACGTCGTTGCCGCCGAAACTCGCGATCATGTAGTGAAACGCCGGGATCGCCCGGCCGTTGCAGGAGAGCGCGACGCAGTGATCGGCATGGGTGTGGATCACCGCTTCGACATGCGGATAGGCGTCGAGAATGGAGCGGTGCATGTGCCATTCGCTCGAGGGGATGCCCTCCCCTACGCTCTCGCCCTGGGCGTCGAGCCGCACGATCCGGTCCGGCGTCGTATTCTCGGCGGTGCCGCCGGTCGGGGTGATCAGCATGTGCGCGCCGAACCGGCAGCTCACATTGCCGCTGCTGCCGTGATTGAGGCCGGCGCTCTCGAGCTTCGCCACCACGTCACAGATGGACCGCCTGAGATCCCGTTCGTCGGTCATTCGCGCCCTCCTGGATTCGTCATCTCGTTCAATGCCTCGGCGAAGAGGTCGACCGGCCCGAGCTTGCCCGACTTCAGACAGAAGGCGATCGGGTCCGGTCCGCATGTCGTCGCCGTGCCGATTCCCGGGCCTCCGTAGGGCCCGACGTTCAACCGCCGCACGCCCAGGCGCTCCATGACGGCGCCAGAGGTCTCGCCGCCGGCGACGACGAAACGCCGGACGCCCTTCGTCCGCACGGCGACGGCGATGTCGCCGAGGATGCGCTCGGCCAGTTCGGCCGCGCCGTCGCGGCCGTGACGAGCCTGAGCGACCGAGACCGCCTCGGGATCTGCGGACGTGGTGATCAGCACCGGCCCTCGCTCCAGGAGCGGCAGGGCCCAGGCGAGCGCCTCGGTGACGACGGGGGCGGCCGCATCGACCTCGCCGAGGTCGATGCGCAGAACCGGATGATTCGCTTCGAAGGCGGCGAGTTGCTCCCTCGTCCGCTCGGCGCAACTGCCGGCGAGCACGATGGCCTTTCCGTCGACCGCCGGCAGGGCCGCCGGATGTCGATCGGAGTGGAGATGGCCGCTCGCCCGCCACAGGGGGGGATAATGAGGAACGATCGTCGCATTGCCGGTGACGAGCGGGCAATCCTGCGTGGCCACAGCGAGATTGGCGAGGTCGCCGTCGTAGATCGCGTCGGCGACGAGGTAGCGGACGCCGTCCCGCGTCGCCCGGTCGATCGCCTCCGCCAGCTCTGCGCCGCCGGCACTCGTCTGCGGATGGGCCAGGAGGCCCACCTTTCGGCGTGTCTGCCGTTGCAGCACCCGCACCAGGTTCGGATCGGTCATGGGAGTCAGCGGGTCGTCCCGCTTGGGGGATTCGGAAATCAGCTGGCTTCCGAGGAACAGGTGTCCATTGTAGACGGTGCGCCGCAGCGCCGGCGACGAGGGACAGAAGATCGCGAAGCGTGCGCCCGTCAGATCCATCAGGACGTCGGCGACCGGGCCGATGTTGCCTCGATCGGTGGAATCGAAGGTGGCGCAATATTTGAAGAAGAGACGTCGGACGCCGGCGGCGAGCAAGGCTTCGGCCGCCGCCCGGCTCTTGGCGACCGCTTCGGCCGGGTCGACGACCCGGGTCTTCTGGGCGACCACGACGGCTTCGACCTCTCCGACGTCGCCCACGGAATCGGCATCCGTGACGAAGGCGCACCGCACACCGTCCGCGACCAGCATGGCGGCCGTCTCCAGTCCGCCGGTCATGTCGTCGGCGACGATGCCGAAGAACGGTCTTCTCATGATCTGATCCCTCCGGTTTCGGCGGAATTGTTCCGGTCGGCCGTTGCGGCGGTCTTCGCGCCCGCCGGAGCGACGACGAAGATGGTCGCGAGCCCGGACGCGATGAGGACCGCGATCCCGACCGACGCCACCGGGTCGACGTATTCGCCGAAGAACAGCGCGCCGAGGCCGACCGCCCATACGAGCTGCGAATACTGCATCGGCGCGATCTGGTTGGCGTGTCCGGCGCGCGCCGCCAGGACGAAGGCCCATTGGCCGAGGCCGAAGGCGATGCCGGCCAAGCCGAGCATGCCGAACTCCCACCAAGTCGGCAGGACGAAGCCCCAGACGATCGTCGCGGCCACGTCGAGGACGAGGAGATAGGCCATGAGCGTCCCGAGAACACGGGTCTTGCGAACGCCCTGCCCCATGCCGCGCAGGAGGACGATGGCGCCACCCGTCGCCATGCCGACGCAGACCGCCGCCAGATGCCCGCTCTCCAGCGGCTGGTATCCCGGTTGGACCACCAGCAGAACGCCGACGAATCCCACGGCGACCGCGACCCATCGCGCCAGCGACACTCGCTCCTTCAGGAACAGCGCGGACATTGCCGTGACGAAGATCGGGGCGAGGAAGACGATGGCGTAGACCTGCGCCAGCGGGATCCGCGTCAGGGCGTAGACCGCGCCGAGCGAGCTGACGGTGCCGCAGAACGCACGGACGTGAACCGCCAGAGTGTGCCGACCCGGCCGGAAGAAATCGCGCCAGCGCTCGTTGGGATGACGGGTCGTGAGCAGCACGGCCGCGGCGAAGACGTTCACGATGAGCGCCGTCTCGAAGATCGGAAGCCGGCCGGCGGCGGCCTTCACGGCGACGTCCGTCACGGCGAAGCCGGCATAGGCGAGAAGCGCGAGGATGAAGACGTTGGCCACGGGGCGCTCACTCGACGGCGGCGCACCGCCGCAGTTTCACTGACATCAGTTTGATATATCATATCTCGATCGGCAAGGGCCGTCCCGGGGATTTTCGTGAAAATGACCATCACGGACGAAACCGCCTGCCGGATGTCGACGCCAGACGGGCCCGTCGTCGGCTCATGGACTCGCGATCACATCTATGGAAACCGTCGAAAATTCCGAAGGATGACGGCATCGGCGCGACGAGTGGACCGATGCGGGACTCGCATCGATATATTATGTACCGATATTGCGAATTCGATTGATCTCACCGTCTCCCGGCCTATGGTTGAGCTCGGCGGCGCCGTCGCTCTCGGTCGCACGGGGGGCGGGCGCCGGCGTCCGAATTGCCGACGAGGAGCGAGGTTGGAAATGTCTGCACTGCGGGATCCGAATGCCGAGATGGGTTACATGTCGGCGCTGGAGCTCTCGGCCGGCTATCGAACCGGCGACCTGTCGCCGGTCGAAGTGACGGCGGCCGTGCTCGAGCGCATCGCGGCACTTCAGCCGTCGCTCAACGCCTTCTCGGTGGTCATGGAGGAAGAGGCGCTGGAGGCGGCGGCACGGTCGCTGGAGCGCATTCGACGGGGTGAGGCCCGGCGGCTCGAGGGCGTGCCGGTCACCATCAAGAACGCCTATGACGTGGCGGGCCATGCGACCGCGACCGATTGCCATGCGATCGCCGCCAAGATGCCCGAGAAGGACAATCCGGTCGTCGCGCGGCTGCGCGACGCCGGCGCGGTCATTCTCGGCAAGACCACCATGTCGGAGCTGGGCTGGTCGGGCATCAGCCGTAACCCGGTCACCGGGGTGACCCACAATCCCTGGGGGCGCGGGCTGAACGCCGGCGCCTCGTCCGCCGGCGCGGGCGTCGCCGCCGCCGCCGGCTTCGGGCCGCTTCATCTGGGCTCCGACGGGGCCGGTTCGATCCGCATGCCCGCGCACTTCTGCGGCGTCTTCGGCCTCAAGCCGACCTATGGCCGCGTGCCGCACGTTCCGGTCTCGAACAACGACTACGCGACCTACATCGGTCCGATGACCCGCACCGTCGCCGACGCGGCCCTGATGCTCGAGGTCATGGCCGGTCCACATCATCTCGACCACACCTGTTGCGAGGCGGCGCCGGCTCCTTATCTCGCCGAGCTCGAGGCGTCGATGAAGGGCAAGAGGATCGCCTTCAGCCCCGATCTCGGACATGCCCGGGTCGATCCCGACGTGGCCGAAGTGGTGCGGATCGCCGTCGGCGTCCTCTCCCGCGACCTCGGGGCCCGCGTGGAGGAGACCACGCCGGCCTGGGGGCCGCTCGGCCCCGAGCTCGGCCGCTTCTTCTGGAGCGTCCTGTGGGGGCGCCGGGTCGGGCTTCTGCCGGAATGGGAGGACCGCATGGGCAGCGACCTCGTCGCATGCATCCGCGAGGGCGCCGACTATTCGGCGGCGGACTACATAAACATGCGCGAGCGGAAATACGCCTATGTGGCGCAGATGCACGACTCCTTCGAAGAGTGGGACTATCTGGTGACGCCCGTGGCGTCCGTCGCGGCATTTCCGGTCGAACGGGTGCAGCCCGCCCATTGGCCGGACCACCCGTGGAACTGGTTGGCGTGGTCGGAATTCCTGCACCCGTTCAACATGTCGGGCCAGCCGGCCGCGAGCGTCCCCTGCGGCTTCACCCCTGCCGGACTTCCAGTCGGGCTGCAGATCGTCGGAAAGCGGTTCGACGATCTGGGCGTGCTCCGTCTCGCCGCCGCCTTCCAGGCCGCGATGCCGCTCCATGCCGTGCCGGTCCTTCCGACCGAACCATCCGCGCTGGGTGAATGTCCCGACGTCGCCGATCGTGTTGCCGACGACGCTCGCTCCTGAAGGCGCGTAGCCGGTCGAAACGGAGACGATGCCCGCTTTCCGCCAGCGTCTCGAGTTCGCCAGCATCGACGCTACCGTTCTGGTTCGGATCACGCCAAACGCGAAGACCGTCAAAGGCAGGCTCGCCAGCCGAGATCTGGCCGTCGCCGCTGGTGTCGAGCGCGTGCAACTCTTCGAAACCGTCGGTCGAGCTGTTTCCAAAGAGGTCTGCGATACCCGAGGTGACACCGTCACCATCGCGAGCAAGCGGTCGATCGCCGCAACCCAGCCGGCGCTCTCTGCAGAACCGTCGGCATTCAGATCGAAGTGAACGCCGGACGTCGTCACACCGATCAGGCTGATGCCGTCACCATCGAGGTCGAGGACCAAGGGATCGCGAGTATATCGGAGTAGCGGCGAAAGCAAATCCGCAAGCGCCCGATGAACCCAATCCAAGTAACCACCGTAGGATTCCGAAGGACTGAAAAGCGTGGTGCGGACAGCATAACCGAGGGCCAGTGCAGGGACAGCCCCAGTGCCGATCGAGGCGACGGCAACACCGACTGTAACGGCCATCGCAAGGCCGGACTCCAGTTTTCAAAGGGCGAACTCCATGTCTGCCTGGGTACCCCCACCGATCGCATTCGACAGGCTCGCATAATCAGCCGCGACTGTTCCGGCCGGACCAATACCTGCCAATGCCGTTCCAAGGGGCTCCAAACTCGCGGCCAGGTTTTGCCCCGCGCCGCAACGTACCACGCCACTCGCAATATTGTTTATTTTCTCCATTATTACTTCCTATTCAGCAATTAAATTAGATGATTTGACTGTAAATGTGGCATTTTGATAATGAGAAACAAAATGATATTTAAAATTTACACACGCTGCCCAAGCATTGACGAGATTGACCGTCACCGCCTCCCATTTTCACCATCCGACAGGCCCCTACCTACATTTAAGTATCTCCTAAGAAGCGTCCCGAAGTGCGCGGCAAATGCCAGGGGAACGCCTCCAAATACGGGCATCCAAATCGCTCCTTTTGCCTCATAATTGAAATATAAATGATATATCATATAAAAATAAACTGAAACTATAATAAAATTAAATACTACAGAGAAACAAAGTCTTGATACTAAAAAATTTATATCTATTAATCTACGTTCATAACACTCAAGCGGTATTTTTATATTTATAAAAAGCAAGACCCATATTGTGATAAATAAAATTAGATTATAAATTACGATAAACTTATCTATATTAATTTCATTTAAAAATAAATGCCTAAATATCAATAATGGACTTGATAGTATTAATAATATTGCTGTGATATTTTGGTATAAGCTCAATATCGTTGGACTTGAAAATACAATGCCAATTGTTCTTTCAAAAAAAATATTCATTATAAGTTGCTCTTTTCTCGGGTGTCACATCTGCGAATTTTGTAGAATTCTACGCACTCTATCATTAGGAATATTGAAGTGTCGAATATTGAATTCCCAAGCATCGGCGGAAGTTTCCGATCGCCCCTCTCCGAGCATTTCCCACCTTCTCCGCGCGTGACGGCGTCCACCGTCGCCTTACAACACCGTTCGGACGGCCACGCGTCCGCCCGACATCTCCACCCCAGCCGTCTCGGCATCCCCGGGTCGGGGCCCTGCCCGCGATGGGCCTCGTCAGCGGTCGACCTCGGGGCCGATCCGGTCGGCGAGGAAGGCGAAATGCTCGGAGTTCGCCAGGACGAGCTCGCGCAGATGCGCGGCGACGCGGCCGTTGTGGTTGCGCCGCCAGACCAGCGACAACGGCGAGGGCGAACGCCCCTGGACGACGCGGCGCTCGACGAGGCGGCCGGCGCGGACGTGTTCACGCGCCATGGTCGTCGGCAGAAAACCGACGCCGACGCCGGAGATGTGGGCGACGAGCTTGGTCCGCAGGTCGGGCACGAGCATCTCCTTCTGCCCGGCGAGGCGCCATGCGACGCGCTTGACCAGCCGGGTCGCCGTGTCCTCGACATTGACCGCCGGAAAGCGCCGCAGCTCGTCGTTGGACAGGGGTTCGGAGTGGCCGGCGAGCGGATGATCCGGGGCGATGACGAAGACCCAGTGGATCGCGCCCAACGGATGGGTTTCGAAGTCGTCGTTGATGGTGTGGAAGCCCGGCGCCCCGAGCGCCATGTGGACGCCGTTGTGCAGCAGTTCGTCCCAGACCCCCATGTAGACGGCGCTTCGGATCTCGATCTCGGTGTGCGGAAAGGATCGGTTCAAGTGAGCGAGGAGGCGGGCCGTCGCATCGGAATCGTAGAGCAGGTTGTTGATCACCAGCGTGAAGCGCGGTTCGACGTTCTCGCCGACCTGACGCAGTTCGTCGGGCAGACCCTGCAGCCATTCGAAGATCTGGCCGGCCTTGTCGAGCAGCACGTGGCCGGCCGGCGTCAGCGTGACGTTGCGGGTGGTGCGGACGAAGAGCGGCGTGCCGATGCCGTCCTCCAGCGTCTTGATGCGGTAGCTCACCGCCGAGGTCGTGCGATGGAGTTCCTGGGCGGCGGCCGAAAAGCTCTTCAGACGCGCCACCGCGACGAAGGTGCGGACGGCTTCGAGATCGAGATTGGGAAGGCGCGTTTCCATCGCGGAGACTCGATTGGAGGCGCCCCGACGTTCCGAGCGGGGCGGGAGAGGTCGAAGGCCGACCGCGACCAACCTAGCTCGACGGTCGCGAACCGGCAAAGCGCGCCGAGGGTGCGCGCGTCCGTCCCGCCGTCTCAGGTTGCCGCGGCATCGGCCTCGCCCGAGGCGAGGATCGCCGCGGCGGCGGCGACCATGCCGGCGAGCCCGTCCCAACCCGAGGTGTGACCGATCGTCTCCACCCGGTCGAGCAGGGCGTCGGACACGTCTCCGGCGGCGAGGCGGTCGAGGACATCGACCAACCGCGCCGCCGTCTCGCCCTCGGCGGAATGAGCGAGATGGGCGGCGGCGATCGCGTTGGTCGCCGTCGCGGCCAGGGGCACGACGCCGGCTGCCACCCTGTCGGCGAGGTCGCCGCGCCCGAGCCGGCGCAGGGCGACGAGGAAGCCGGCGAGGAAGTCGTCGCCGGAGGGCGTCAGGCCCGGACCGAGGCCGACGAGCCGCGAGGCGTCCGGCACGGGGTCTCCCCCTCCCGTCCGCGCCCAGGCGGTGAAGGCGGCGATCGCCGTCGCCGCCGGCGCCAGGAACGGGTCGAGGCGCGCCGTCGACGGTGTCGCGCCCCGGCAGAGACCGGCGACGAGGACGCCGAGGCCGACCGGCGCGCGCCTCTCGACCGCCGTCGCCAGCCGGTCGAGACCACGGGCCAACGCCCGCATCGAGAGAGGCCCGGGTCGCGGTGCCCGCCAGGGGGAGAGACCGGCGAAGTCGAAGACCGTTCCGCCGACGCGCAGCCGGGCGCCGCGCACTTCCGCCGCAGTCCCGATGACGACGCCGGCGGTGAGCTCCCGTCCGTCGTCGACGTCGGCGAGGAGATGCATCGGGCCGGGACCGAACTCGGTCGGCCCGACGCAGACGAGACCGCCGCCGAAGTCGAGATAGAAGCTGCGGGCGAAGACGGCGATCACGCGCCCTCGCCCGCCCGGCGCGAGGACGCGGGCGGCGGCGGCGCCGATCGTCGTCACGGGTCTCGTCCGCATCGCGCGCTCGCCGCCTCCTCGACCATCTGCTCAGACCGCCTCCGCGTGGCGGGGCGCCTCGACCTCGTCGGCGACGATGTGCGTTCCGGTCTCGCCGCGCAACATCGGCACCGCGTCCTCGAGACGACCGATCAGCACGCGCTTGCCGCCGCCCTCGAGGAACTGGATCGCCGCGTCGATCTTCGGCCCCATGCTGCCGGGCGGGAACTGGCCGTCGGCATGATGGCGGCGGATTTCGGCGAGGCTCACCCGCTCGAGCGCCCGTTGGGTCGGCTTGCCGAAGTCGATGGCGACGCGCGGCACCGACGTGAGGATCATCAGATCCTCGATGCCGAGGAGATTGGCCATCAGCGCCGAGGTGCGGTCCTTGTCGATCACCGCTTCGACGCCGTGGCGGCAACCCATTTCGTCGCGCACCACCGGAATGCCGCCGCCGCCGCCGGCGATGACCACCGCGCCCGAGGCGGCGGCCGTGCCGATCAGCGCCGTCTCGACGATGTGGCGCGGCATCGGCGAGGGCACGACGCAGCGCCATCCGCGCCCGGAATCCTCCCGCATCTCCCAGCCGAGTTCCTCGCGCAGCGCCGCCGCTTCGGTCTCGGTATAGAAGTAGCCGATCGGCTTGGTCGGGTTCGCGAAGGCGGGGTCTTCGGGGTCGACCTCGACCTGGGTCAGCATGCAGACGACCTCGCGCGGATTGCCGACGGCGCGCAACGTGTTCTCCAGCGCCTGCAGCAGCACGTAGGCGACGCCGCCCTGGCTGTGGGCGACGAGGATGTCGAGCGACATCGGTGCCACCCGATGGCGGGCGAGCACGTTGCGCATCAGGATCTTGCCGACCACAGGGCCGTTGCCGTGGGTGACGACGAGTTGGGTGTCGAGCTCCATCAGCGGCAGCAGAGCGGCGCCGAGGCGGGCGGCGACCTCGGCCTGTTCGGCGGGGGTGCCGCGAATGCCCTCGGGGTGGATGGCATTGCCGCCGATGGCGATCAGCAGGCGGGCGGGGATGTCCTCGGTCATGTCGACCTCCCGGGTGTGGTCGTCTCGTTGGTTGCGGAAACGCGACGCCGTCCGTCGGCCTCGTTCGGCCGACGGGGTGTTCGGTTCCGGTGGGACGCGCGGATCGCGCGCTCCGTCTCGTTCGGTAGGATCAGGCCGCAGCGACGCGGGCGGCGACGAGCGCCTCGAGCGCCTGTTCGAAACAGGCGAGCGGCGGCCGCACCGTGCCGGCGCCGACCTGGCCGATGCCGGGCAGGCGATGGGCGATGCCGGTGTTGATCACCGGAGTGATCCCGCTCTCCACCACCCGCCGCGCGTCGAGGCCGAGACAGGCCCCCTGGAAGTCCCAGGTCGGGATCTGCAGGGTGGTGTTGGCCTCGACGTAGATCTCGCGCATCTGTTCAGAGATCTCGAGCGCGTCGGAGAAGCCGCCCGAACCGACGAAGCGAGTGACGCCGGGAGCCGCGATCATCGCCGCGCCACCGATGCCGAAGGTCTCGGTGATGGCGCTGTCGCCGATGTCCGGGTTGGCGTCGGCCTGCGAGTAGCCGGTGAAGAACAGGCCGACCGGCGTATTGACCGGAGCGGTGAACCAGCGGTTCCCGAGACCCGCGACGCGGATGCCGAAGTCGCGGCCGTTGCGGGTCATGGCGGTGACGATCGAGCCTTCACCGACGGCGTGGCCGGCATCCATGACGCATTTGCAGTGAGCCATCGCCACGTTGAGGAAGAACTGATCGGTGCGTCCGAGGAAGCGCAGTACCGCCTCCTTGTCCGCGTCCGTCGCCTCGCCGGCGACGATGTCGGCGGCGAGCGCCTTGAGGAGCAGGGCGGAGGCGGCGATGTTCCGCTGATGGAACTCGTCGCCCATGGTGATCGCCTGGGCCATCAGCGCGGTGAGATCGATCCCGCCCGGGATGCACTTCAAGGTCGCCGAGAGAACCGGGGCGAGAACATCGCGCATCCAGGCGAGCCGGGTCTGCACCTCGCCCTCGAAGGCACCGAAGCGCATCACCTTGCCGATGCCCTCGTTGAGGTTGCAGTAGGCGACGTTGCCCTGCTCGGCGTTCTCCACGACGAGCACCGGCATGTGCGCGGACGTGATGCCGCCCATCGGACCGACGGCGGAATTGTCGTGGCAGGGGACGAAGCGGATCTTCGACGCGGCGAAGACCTCGGCCTCCTCGGTCGTCTTCGCCCAGCCCTCGAACAGGCAGGCGCCGAGCACCGCGCCCTGCATCGGGCCGGTCATCGCGTCCCATGCGATCGGCGGGCCGGCGTGCATGAGCACCGCGCCTTCAGCGAGCACCGGGATGCACGCCCCGGCGGGACGCACGTCGACGAGGCGGGGACGGGCCCGACGGATCTCGGCGATCACCGCCGCATTGGCTTCATTGATTGTAGCATACATGTCGAAACTCCGGATCAGACGAGGGAGGCGGCCAGGCGGCGCAGCCGTTCGGCGCCTTCCGGGGCGGGTTCCCATTGCAGGTGGACGGTGTCGACGCCGTTGGAGGCGAGGTCGTCGGCGAAACTGCGCAGACCGATGTCGATCACCGAGGCGGGACCGGCGAGGAGTGCGGGCGGCGTTCCCGACGCGACCCCTGGGGGCGACAGGAGCCTGAGGGCGAGAAGAACCGCCGCCCGCACACTGCCGGCGATGAGGATGCCGGCATCTTCGAGTTTGCGAGACTGGGCCGTGAGATCCTGCGGATCGTCGGCGGCGCCGGTGACGGTGGCGACGACGGTGATCGGCGACGCCTCGCCACGCGCCGCGCGCATCTCTTCGACGGCACGGGCGAGCTCACCGGCCGGATCGACGTGGCTCCCGAAGCCGAGCACCACGTCGGCCAGCAGGACGCCGGCGTCCGCGTCCTTCGCCAGAGCATGGACCAGCTCGTTGCGGCCGAAGGGATCGATCATCGGATGCGGACGGCCACGGGTGTAGACGTCGTCGCCGAGATCGACGATGCGGTGCGCCTCGGTGCGCAACATGAAGCCCTCGGCATGGGTCTCGTCGCGGACGAGATCGAGGGTCTCGGCGAGGAGCGCCGCCGCCTCGCCGGCGAGCGTGCCGCCGGTGTAGAGGCCACGGATGCCGCGTCCCGTCGGCCGTGGCAGATCGCGGACGAGCGCATCGATCTCGGCGAGTTCGACCGCCAGCGCCGCCGCCTCGTCGAGAGTGCGAGCGAGGTGAAGGTCGTCGAAGTCGCGCCGGGCGGGACGATCGCCGAGGAACAGGGCGACGACCGGCTTGCCCAGTTTCGCCATCCGGTCCAGGAGCCGCGCCCGGACCGCCGCCGCCGGCGGCTTGGAGACGAAGGCGACGACCCGGGTCGCCGGATCGGCGGCGACGAGATCGAGGGCGGTCTCGGCCGAGATCCCGCCGATCGTCTCGGAGAGGTCGCGACCGCCGAGACCGAGGGCATGGGAGATGCCCATGCCGCGACGGGCGATCTGGCACGTCAGTTCCTGGATGCCGGTGCCGGAGGCGCCGACGACCGCGATCGGCCCCGAGGGCACGCGATTGGCGAAGGCGAGCGGGGCACCGCCGACGATCGCCGTGCCGCAGTCCGGCCCCATGACGAGAAGGCCGTGATCGCGGGCATAGGTCTTGAGGTCGCGTTCCTGATCGATCCCGACGTTGTCGGAGAAGATCATGACGTTCATGCCGCTCTCGAGCGCCTCACGAGCCAGGCCGTGCGCATATTGACCGGCGACCGAGACGAGGGCGACGTTCGCCTTCGGGTTCGTCTCCCGAGCCCGCCGCCAGGAGCGGACCACCGGGTAGCGCGCCTTGCGGACGCCCTTGGCGAGGTTCGCCAGCCGGTCGCGCACCTCACCGGCGACCGCGTCGGCGACCGCCTCGTCGTCACTCTCGGTGTCGACGACGATGCAGAGGTCGTTGGGGGAGGCCTCCGCGAGGAGGTCGACCCACAGGCCGGTCTCGCGGAAGACGTCCTTGTTGGCGGGGGTTCCCATCATCACCGAGACGCGTGTCACCTCGGGGAGAGCGGAGAGATCCCGCGACAGGACCATCAGGGTGACGGAGTCCTGGAAGTTGCCCTTGAGCAGACGAGCGCGGATCATCTCAAGCCGCCTTTCCGGTCGCGGCGGTGCCGGCGTCCTTCAGGAACATCATGCCGACCAGACCGACCATCAGGATCGCGGCGGAGATGTAGAAGTTGGCCGCGAGGCTGCCGGTGGCGTCGGCGATCGCGCCGGCGATGACGGGAGCGACGATCGACGAGGACATGCCGACGAAGTTGAAGATGCCGAAGGCGGTCCCGTAGGAGTCCTTCGAGGCGTTGTCGGCGACGGTGGCGACCAGGACCGGGTCGAGCGCCAGCTTACCGAAGAAGCCGTAGACGCAGATCGCGGCGATCACCTGGTTCACGTCCTGAAGGAAGGCGATCGAGATCAGGCTGAGGGCGGCGACCGGAACCAGCACCATGACCAGCGGGCGGCGCTTGCCGAGCTTGTCGGAGATGCGGGCGAAGAGCAGGCCACCGGGGATCGACACCCACGCGACGAGCGAGGAGATGTTGCCGATGTCCTTCACCGGGATGCCGCGCTCGGTCTGCAGATAGTAGGGCAGCCAGGTCAGGATCATGAAGAAGCCGAACAGCGAGCAGAACACCATCACGTAGGTGACGACGAGATTGCGGTTGCGGATCAACGCCATGAAGGACGAACCCTGCGAGCGGCCGGCGGTCTGCGCCGGACGGGGCTGTTCCTTGACCAGCCACCAGATCAGCAGGCCGGTGACGATGGTCGGGACGGCCATGAAGTAGAACGGCGTGCGCCAGCCCATGCCGAGCGTGTAGGCGATCCAACTGGAGGCCATCAGACCGAGGGCGATGCCGAAGGCCATGCCCGAGTTGATGATGGCGCTGCCGAGCGAGCGGTATTGCTGCGGAATCTGCTCGGACGAGATGCCGTATTGCGGGCCGTAATAGGTGCCTTCACCGGCGCCGGTGACGACGCGCGAGGCGATCAGTTGCCAGAAGCTCTTGACCGATCCGGTCACGGCGGTGAACACGCCGAACAGGATGAAGCCCGGCACCAACACCTTCTTGCGGCCGATGCGGTCACCGAGGATGCCCGCGGGGATCTGCAGGATGGCGTAGGAGAAGAAGAAGAAGCTCGAGATCAGGCCGAGCTCGGTGCCGCTCAGGCCGAACTCGCTCTGGATGTCCTTCATCACCGGGTTGAGAACCGTCCGGTCGGCGTACATGAACACCCAACCGAGCCAGAACAGGAAAATGGTGATCCACCAACCGGGAATGCCGAAGGTTCGGTCGGTCGGGGCGGAGGCCGTGGACCTCGTCGAGCCCGACGTCTGGGCCTTCTCGGATGCAGCGGTTTGACTGGTCATGATGGTGACCCCCCACAGTTGAAGCGATGGATCCTGGGATACGCTCGTCACGCCCCCGTTTCTTTCCGAAACTTCGCGACAATTCGGGCCGCGAACCACCGGCGGAGGGGGCAGGCGGCGCTCCGTGAGAGATCGCCCGTGTCCTCATAAGGCGATGAAAGAATTATCACTTTCCTCCGGCCGTCAGCGCTCGACCGCCGGGCGGTGACTGTTGAAGATGGTGGGGGGCCCTCGTCTCCCCGCCTCACCTTTCGTTCAGCGGCGGTCCGATTGTTGAATTCTCTCGAAGTCCGCAGAGATACCGAAAGTATTTCTACGTTCGCCATGGTCGCCATCGCCCGCGACTTCCGGGCCTCGCCTCTTTGGAAAGGATCGAAACGACGGAGAGCCGGCGAATTCCTCTGCCCCTCGCCCCGGCGACGGCCGCGCCGACCGCATTCATGCGCCGGGCATCGATGCGCTCTCTTCAGACGCCGGATGCCACAGAGGGGGGAGACCTCTGATGAGCCGAGTATCCGAACGTGTGGTGTCCGTCGAAGAGGACGCTTCCATCTGATGAGTGGTAATATTTTGCGCAATCGACGACGGTCGACTTCGAGACACGACTGGACGCCCGCCGACGGCGACAGTCGGTCACGGTGAGCCTGCTCATCACATTCCTCGCCGGCGGTGTCACGGCGACGATCATCGCCGGCATGGGTCTCGCCGAAGCCGCCGAGGGTCTTCGTCGAGACGATCACCGCGCCGAGCGGCGGGTCGCGCCGGCTCATCGGCCGCGCCGCCCCCTCGCCTTCGGCGTTCGGTGGATCGCCGGGCAGCGAGTTGCGAATCGTCATTGATCGGAAAGACAAGACGGCTCACAAATTGAAGATCGGAGGCCCAGAACCGAAAAAGAAGCTCGCGTCACGGGTGGTCCGACTGCAAACGGGGAGACAACGTCATGTCTGGATTCGCCGCCGCCGCAGGACACGCGCGCCGTGTCGCCTTCGGCCTCCTCCTGGGGTCGACCGTTCTCGCCGGAGGCCTCTCGGGCGCGCGGGCCGCGGGCACGCTGGTGATGTACTGCGGCGTCGACGAGGCCTGGTGCCGGTCGATGTCCACCACCTACGAGAAGGAGACCGGGGTCAAGGTCGACATGATCCGCATGTCGGCCGGCGAGACCTACGCCCGCATCCGCGCCGAGAAGGACAATCCACACGGCGACATCTGGTGGGGCGGCACCGGCGATCCCCATCTCCAGGCGGCCGACGACGGTCTGACCGAGGCCTATGTCTCGCCGAAGCGGGCGCAGTTGCGCGACTGGGCGCAGAAGCAGGCGACGATCGCGCACGACCGCACCGTCGGCATCTACATGGGCGCGCTCGGCTTCGGCTACAACAAGGACGAACTGGCGCGCCGCAAGCTCACCGCGCCGGCCTGCTGGTCCGACCTGATCAAGCCCGAGTTCAAGGGCGAGATACAGATGGCCGACCCCAACGCCTCGGGAACGGCCTGGACGGTGCTCGCCACCATCATTCAGCTGATGGGCGAGGAGAACGCCTTCACCTATCTCAAGGCGCTGCACGCCAACGTCAACGAATATCCCAAGACCGGGGCGGCCCCGGCGCTGTCGGTCGGCCAGGGCGAGACGCTGATCGGCATCGCCTTCCAGCACGACATCATCAACGTCGCGCGTTCCGGCAAGCCGGCTCAGGTCGTCTCGCCGTGCGAGGGGACCGGCTACGAGATCGGCTCGATGAGCCTGATCAAGGGGGCGCCGCACCCGGAAGAGGCCAAGAAGTTCTACGAGTGGGCCCTGACGCCGGCCGCGCAGAAACTCGCCGCCGCCGCCGGCAGCTTCCAGATCCCGTCCAATCCCGAGACGCCGGTCCCGCCGGAATCGCCGGATCTCTCGAAGGTCAAGCTGATCGCCTACGACTTCGCGACCTACGGCTCGAAGGCGACCCGTAATCGCATCCTCGCGCGTTGGGCCGAGCAAGTGAAGAACGCGCCGCGGTGACCGACGTGTTCCCACGCGCGGCGAAGATCTGGCTGATCGTGGCATGGGCGGCGCTGTTCGCCCTGCCGTGGTATGGGCTCGGCGGCATCCCGCGCGGGGTGCCACCGTGGCCGGCCGTCGTCCAGGCGGTCTGGGGCGGGCGGATCTGGCTGATCCCCCTCTTCCTCGGGCTCCTGCCCGCGACCTGGGCCGTCCTCGGACGGGCGCGGCCGCGCCTGCTCGTCGCCGCCGCCGGCGCCACGATCGTCTGGACCCTGGTCGAGGGTTTCGCGATCGTCCACGACGGCTGGGGCGCCGATGCGCTCGCCGGATGGTTCGCCGGCCCGGCTCCGACCCAGCCGGCGCTCGGCTGGGGGGCGCTCGTCTTCCTCACCGCGATGCTGATGCTGATCGCCAACGGGCTCGCCCGGCAGGGCGTATGCCGGGGCGACGTCTTCGTCACCGGCGCGATCCTGGTCGTCGTGTCGTTGATCGCGCTCTTCGTGATCTACCCGGCGCTCTGCATCTTCGTCTCGGCGGTGAAGGACAACGAGGGCGGCTTCGCCCCGGAGCTCTTCACCGCCAAGCTCCTCGGCCGCCCGATCTGGAGCCTCGACTGCCTCGTCGGCGGCGGCGCCTGCGGAACCGCCTGGAACACGGTCGCGGTGGCGACCGTCGTCGGCGTGGTGACGACCCTGCTCGGGCTCGCCTTCGCGCTGCTGGCATTGCGCACCCGGGTCCCGATGAAGCCGCTGATCGGCCTGCTCTCGGTGCTGCCGATCATCACCCCGCCCTTCGTCATCGGTCTCGCGCTGATCCTGCTGTTCGGCCGGTCGGGGGCGGTGACGATCTTCGTCGCCGATCTCTTCGACCTGCCACGCACCCGCTGGATCTACGGCGTCACCGGCATCACCATCGCCCAGGTCCTCGCCTTCACGCCGATCTCCTTCCTGGTGATGATCGGCGTGCTCCAGGGCGTCGCCCCGAGCCTCGAGGAGGCGGCGGAGACGCTGCGGGCCGGGCGCTGGCGCACCTTCCGCACCATCACCTGGCCGCTGATCCGGCCGGGGCTCGCCAATGCCTTCCTGATCGCCTTCATCGAGAGCATGGCCGACTTCGCCAATCCGCTGATGATCGGCGGCAATTTCACGGTGCTCTCGACCGACATCTTCTTCGCCGTGGTCGGCACCACCCACGATCAGGGGCGCGCCGCCGTCCTGGCGATCGTGCTGCTGACCTTCACGCTCACCGCGTTTCAGGCCCAGCGCGCCTGGGTCGGGCGGCGCGGCTACGCGACCATGGGCGGCAAGGGGGCGGCGGGGCGCGCCACGGCGCTGCCGGGGACGCTCAAGGCGCTCTGCTACGGGCTCGCCCTGCCCTATCTCGCGCTCACCGTCGCGGTCTACGGCACGATCATGGTCGGCGGTTTCGTCGAATCGGTCGGGCGCGACAACACGCCGACGCTGCGCCATCTCATCACCGCCTTCTCGATCGAGAAGGGCGTCGGCGGCTGGTTCCTCAGCGGTTCGGCGTGGAATTCGCTGCTGACGACCTTCGAGATCGCGCTGATCGCGATGCCCTTCACGGCGGCGATCGGCATCGTCGTCGCGTGGCTGCTCGATCGCCAGCGCTTCGCCGGCCGGCAGGCCTTCGAGTTCCTGGCGATGATGAGTTTCGCCATTCCCGGCACCGTCATCGGCGTCAGCTACATCCTCGCCTTCAACGTGCCGCCCTTCGCCCTGACCGGGACGGGCGCGATCATCGCCATCGCCTTCGCCTTCCGCAACATGCCGGTCGGCATCCGCGCGGGCATCGCCAATCTCGCTCAGATCGACCGCTCTCTCGACGAGGCGTCGCTGACGCTCGGCGCGCGGTCGTTGCGCACGCTGGTGCTGGTGTTGCTGCCGCTGATGCGTCCGGCGGTGACGACCGCGCTGGTCTATTCCTTCGTGCGCGCGGTGACGGCGGTGAGCGCGGTGATCTTCCTCGTCACCGGCGAATATCAGCTGGCGACCGTCTACATCGTCGGGCGCGCCGACGTCGGCGACTACGGCGTCGCGATCGTCTATTCCGCGATGATGATCGTGCTGATGCTCTCGATCCTTCTCGTCATTCGCCTGGGCGTCGGGTTGCATCGACCCGGCGCGCGCCCCGTCCGGGGCGAGGCCGCCCTCCCCTCCGCGACGATGGTGCAACCATGAGCGAAATCATGTCTCCCGCCGTCGAATTGCGCAGCGTGACCAAGCGTTACGGAGAGGTCACGGCCCTCCGGGCGATCGATCTCTCGATCGAGCGCGGAACGCTGGTGACGCTGCTCGGCCCCTCCGGTTGCGGCAAGACCACGATGTTGCGCCTGATCGCCGGCCTTGAGCGGCCGGACGGCGGACGCATCCTGATCGGCGGCTCCGACGTGACGCTCGCCGCCGCCTCCGAGCGCAACATCGGCATGGTGTTCCAGTCCTACGCCCTGTTTCCCCACATGAGCGTGATCGACAACGTCGGCTACGGGCTACGCGCGCGCGGCCTGAAGAAGGCGCAGGCGATCGAAGCGGCGCGGGAGAAGATCGCCCTGGTCGGGCTCGCCGGTTACGAGGATCGTTTTCCGAGCGAGCTCTCCGGCGGCCAGCAGCAGCGCGTGGCGGTGGCGCGGGCGATCGTGCTCGAGCCCGACGTCCTGCTCTTCGACGAGCCTCTGTCGAACCTCGACGCCAAGCTCCGCCGGCACGTGCGCGAGGAGATCCGCGAATTGCAGCAGAGCCTGTCGCTGACGGCGATCTACGTGACCCACGATCAACAGGAGGCCCTGGCGATCTCGGATCGCATCCTGGTGATGAACATGGCCGCGGTCGCCCAGGACGGCAGCCCGCGCGCCCTCTACGAGCGGCCTCAGAGCCACTTCGTCGCGGACTTCATCGGCGACGCCAACATCGTGCCGATCGAGGTGACGCGGATCGACGGCGCGACCGCCGAAATTCGGCTCGCCGGTCTGTCGTTGAACCTGCCCCACCACGGCGCGACGGTCGGCGCCGCCGAATTGGCGATCCGGCCGCAATCGATCGGCCTCGCCGCGACGCCGGCCGGCGGCGGGACGCTTCCCGGACGGGTCGTCGCGGCGGCCTATCTCGGCAGTCACATGGAATATCGGGTGGAGATCACGCCCGAGATCGAGCTCTTCGTCATCTCGCCGGGGGTCGCCTCGCCGCTCGCGCCGGGGGCCGAGGTCGGCGTGTCGCTCGCCGCCGAGGGCGCCGCGATCCTTCCACGGGCGTGACGCTCGCGATCGCGGACGGCCGTTCGGCGCCCGGGTTTTCCTCCGGCGCCGACCGTGTCGCCATGGCGCGACGCGGATTTCGCGTGCACGATCACGACATCGAAACCCCGTTCGGCCGAACCAGACGATGTATTCCCGGAACCTCCCGAGACTCGGCATTCGCGGCCGACTTCTCTTCGCTTCGCTGATCGGTCTGCTCGGCCTCGTCGCGCTCGGCGCGGTCGCGACCGAGAGCATCCGCCGGCAGATGATCGACGATCGCATCACCATGGTGCGCAATCTGACCGAGCTCGCCCATACCGTGATCGCGCGGGAATACGCGCGGCAGAAGGCCGGCGAGATCGACGAAGCGACCGCCAAGCGCAACGCCGTGGAGAGCCTGCGAGTGATGCGTTGGGCCAATGGCGAGTATTTCTTCATCGACGACTACGACGCCCATTCGGTCCTGCTGCCGATCCAGCCCGACTACGAGGGCAAGGACGTCTCCGACCTCACCGATTCGAGCGGCACCCGCTTCGTCCTGGCGCAGCGCGATCTGGCGGTCGCCGGCGGCGGCGTGATCCGCTACGAATTCACCAAGCCCGGCACCGGATCGGCGGCGGAGAAACTGTCGCATGTCCGGCCGTTCGAACCGTGGCGTTGGTTCGTCGCGACCGGCATCTATCTCGACGACGTCGACCGCGAGGTACGCACGGTGCTCCTCCAGACGACCGGCCTCGGGGCGATCGTCGCGCTGGTGACCTGGTTCCTCGGACGCGCCGTCGCGCGCTCGATCAGCCGGCCGCTCGGCCACCTCACCGAGGCGATCGACCGGCTGACGCGGCGCGACTTCGCGGTCGACATCCCCGAAGTCGAGCGGCGCGACGAGATCGGCGACATCGCCCGGGCGGTCGATCAGCTGCGAACCACGCGGCGCGACTACGAAGCCCTCCAGGAGGCCTCGCGGGTCGAGCGGGAGACGGCGCTCGCCTATCAGCGCGAGAGCGCGGCGCGGTTCGAGAAGACGGCGCGGCTGGTGAGCATGGGGGAGATGGCGACCAGCCTCGCCCATGAACTGAACCAGCCCTTGGCCGCCATCGCGAACTACTGCATGGGCTCGGTCCGCCGTCTCGAGGCCGGTTCCGGCGACCGCGCCGGCCTTCTCTCGGCGATGCGCAAGGCCTCCGCCGAAGCGGCGCGGGCGTCGCGAATCGTCGCGAGGCTCCGCCGCTTCCTGCGCCGCAGCGAGCCTTCGGTCGAGCCGCAGCGACTCGCCGACATCATCGACGAGGCGACGACCATGGCCTCGGTCGATCTGCGCCGGCGCGGCCACGCGATCGTCATCGACGCTCCCGACGACCTGCCGCCGGTGCGCTGCGACCGCGTCATGATCGGTCAGGTCCTCTTCAATCTGATCCGCAACGGCATCGAGGCGATGGAGGCGCGTCCGGTCGAGCGCCGGCTTCTGGTCGTAGCGGCGCGCGCCGAGGTCGGGCACGTCGAGGTCACGGTGACCGATTTCGGAACCGGCATCGCCGAAGGCGACCGCGACAGGATCTTTCAGGCGTTCTACACCTCGAAGCCGGAAGGTCTCGGCGTCGGGCTCAACATCTGTCGATCGATCGTGGAGTTCCACGGCGGGCGGATCTGGGTGAGCGACAATCCGGAGGGAGGAGCAGTGTTCCACTTCACACTGTCGATCGCATGAAGAAGGCCGGCGAACCCGTGCCCCCGATCGAGACGGTTCACGTCGTCGACGACGACGACGCGTTTCGCGACTCGCTGGTCTGGCTGATCGAGGCCAATCACCATCACGTCGTCGCCCATGCCGACGCCGAGGCGTTTCTCGCCGTGTGCACGCCCGACATGGCGGGCTGTCTCGTCGTCGACGTCCGCATGCCCGGCCTCGGCGGGCTCGAGCTGCACGATCGGTTGGTGGCGATGGGCATCGACCTGCCGACGATCGTCGTGACCGGCCACGGCGACGTGCCGATGGCGGTCGAAGCCTTCCGCAAGGGAGCGGTCGATTTCGTCCAGAAGCCGCTCGACGACGACTACATGCTCGCGCGCGTCGACTTCTGCCTCGCGCGGGATCGCAACCGCCGGCGCAAGGCGCTCCACGAGCGCGACGTCGTGGCGCGCCTCGCCGCCCTGTCGGCGCGGGAACGCGAGGTTCTCGACTGCGTGGTCCAGGGCAAGCTCAACAAGCAGATCGCCGACATTCTCGACATCTCCATCAAGACCGTGGAAGTGCACCGCAGCCGCGTGATGGAGAAGATGCGGGTCGGCACCGTCGCCGAATTGGTGCGGCTGTGCCTCGAAGTCGAAGCGGCGACCACCGACGGCGAAAACCCCGAGTAGTCCAGGGACCACTCGGGGCTCGGCGTGTCTCGACGATCGGAGGGAGGTCAGTCGTCGAGCGGGAGGCCGCTGCGATCTTTGGTGAGGCCGACGGCGACCAACGAGACCAGACCGCAGGCGACGAGGAACACGATCACGGGCACGTAGCTGCCGCCGTAGCTCGCCAGGAGCGCGGTGGCGATCAGCGGCATCGGGCCGCCGACCAGCGCGGCGCCGACCTGATAGCCGAGCGAGACGCCGGTGTAGCGCACGTCGGCCGGGAAGCTCTCGGCGAAGAAGGTGCCGAGCACGGACCCGTAGGTCGACCAGATCACCGAGAAGCCGACGACGATGGCGACGGTGGCGATCATCGGCGACTTCAGCGAGAGCAGCCAGAAGAACGCGGGAATGTAGGCCATCATCACGACGGTGCCGGTGAGGAACACCACCTTGCGGCCGATCCGATCGGAGAGACCGCCGAAGAACAGCATCATCGGAACGGCGACGACGGCGGCGAGCAACACCATGTTGAGCGCGTCGACCCGCTTGTAGCCGAGACCGACGAGATAGGAGATCGAGAAGGTCGCGAAGAGGAAGAAGGTCGAGGTTTCGATCACCTTGGCGCCGATCACGACCAGCACCGACCGCCAATGATCACGGAAGGTGGTGAAGAGCGGCACGCGCTTGGTGGTGCGACGGCTCGCGACCATGCGGAAGGAGGGCGTCTCGTCGATCTGATGGCGGATCCACAGGCCGATGAAGACCAGGACGATCGACAGAACGAAGGGAATGCGCCAGCCCCAGGCGAGGAAGTCGGCTTCGGGGATCGCCGACGACAGGAGCGAGGTCACGACGTTGCCGAGCGCCAGGCCGAGCAGCGCGCCGGTCTGCGGCACCGCGCCATAGACGCCGCGCTTCTCGCGGGGCGAATATTCGACCGCCAGAAGCAGACCGCCGCCCCATTCGCCGCCGAGCGCGAGGCCCTGCACCAGACGCAGCGCGGTGAGCAGGATCGGCGCCCAGACGCCGACGGTCGCATAGGTCGGCATCAGGCCGATCAGCATGGTGGAGACGCCCATCAGCGAGAGGGTCACCACCAGCGTCTTCTTGCGGCCGATGCGATCGCCGATGTGGGAGAAGACGATGCCGCCGATCGGACGGATCAGGAAGGCGAGGGCGAAGGAGGCGAGCGCCAGGAGCTGGCTCGTCAACGCGTCGGTCGACGGAAAGAACAGCCGGCCGAACACGATCGCCGACATCGTTCCATAGAGGAAGTAGTCGTACCACTCGATCATGCTGCCGATGGCGCTGCCGAACAGCGCGCGACGGCGATCTCCCGGCGAGACCAGTTGCGCCTTGTCTTCCATGGCGTTCGGATACGCCTGTGCAATCGACGTCATCGTCGTTCTCCCTGATTTATATGAGGTTCGTTGGGGGTCTCAGGCCGCGGAGGTCTTTCGCGCCTCGAGGATGTCGAGGGCGACGTCGATGATCATGTCCTCCTGACCACCGACCATGCGGCGCTTGCCGAGTTCGGTCAGGATCTCGCGCGTGTCGACGCCGTAGAGCTTCGAGGCGTTCTCGGCATGGCGCAGGAAGGACGAGTAGACCCCGGCATAACCGAGCGAGAGGCTCTCCCGGTCGACGCGGACCGGACGATCCTGGAGCGGGCGCGCCAGATCGTCGGCGGCGTCCATCAGCTTGAAGAGGTCGCAGCCGGTCTCGATCCCCTTGCGGTTCAAAACCGCGATCAGGGCCTCGAGCGGCGCATTGCCGGCGCCCGCGCCCATGCCGGCGAGCGAGGCATCGACACGCACCGCTCCGGCCTCGATGCCGGCGACCGCATTGGCGACACCGAGCGTCAGATTGTGGTGAGTGTGGACGCCGATCTCGGTCTCCGGCTTCAAGGCGGCGCGAACCGCCGTCACCCGCGCCGAATAATCCTCCGGCAGCAGCGCGCCGGCCGAATCCGTCACATAGACGCATTCCGCGCCATAGCTCTCCATCAGCAGCGCCTGCTCGACCAGCTTCTCCGGCCCGACCATGTGGGCCATCATCAGGAAGCCGATGGTGTCCATGCCGAGCGCCCGCGCCGCCTCGATGTGCTGACGGGCGACGTCGGCCTCGGTGCAGTGGGTCGCGACCCGCACCGAGCGGGCGCCGGCGGCATGGGCGACCTTCAGGTCGTGCACGGTGCCGATGCCCGGCACCAGCAGGATGGTCGGCACCGCGTGGGTGCAGACCTCGGCGACGGCCGCGATCCAGTCCGCGTCGTCGTGGCTGCCGAAACCGTAGTTGAAGGTCGAGCCGGCGACGCCGTCGCCGTGGGTGATCTCGATCGCGTCGACCTTGGCCTCGTCGAGCGCCTTGGCGATCGCCTGCGCCGCCTCGATCGAATAGGAATGCCGGATCGAATGCATGCCGTCGCGGAGGGTGACGTCCTGGACGTAGAGCTTGTTCGGGTTCGGACGAGCCATCACGCGGCCTCCTCGGTGCGCACCTTGGCGGCCCAGTGGTCGGCGGTGACCAGGGCGG
>OFTX01000026.1_pt1 | contig 89607 bp, 82 predicted proteins | sample 1775051 | NCBI WGS metagenome assembly OFTX01 (sample SAMN08195772, study PRJEB24354) | sludge metagenome | isolation source: sludge from phenol fed wastewater aerobic bioreactor A | place: India: Nagpur | collected 2016-09-15 | reverse complement strand
TTCGGGCATGTAGCCCGGAGTGACGGGCTTGCGCCCCGCCTGCAATACCATCACCGAGCCGTAGACCGAATATCGCCATCGAACACGGCGTGCGAACCCCCAATGGCCCCTGCGACGCCGCTTGCCAGCAAGGCGCGCTCGATCTCGTGCGCGAACTTCGCGAAGCCTTCCCCGACAAGATCCTCGTCATGCAGAACGCCACCGGCTCGGCCACGCTGGAAGGCATCACCAGCGGCGTCGCCTTCGCGTCGCTGCTCGACGGCATTGCGCACGAGGAGGTCTATGCCCCAACGTACGACGCCGATGTCGAGCGCGAATTGGAGAAGTGGTCACAACGGCGCGCCGACGCGCCAGGACGCAAGCTCTGGATCGGCACGCTCGACTATGTCGGCGGATGCAGCAACACGCATCAGGCGAAAATCGTCTTCGCCCGCAGTCGGGCGCATGGCTTCAGCCCGTCCGTGAGCGACGCCAGTGCCGGCCAGAACGTCGTGTGCTACTGGGGATCGAATGGCCGCATGTGGATCAACGAGCGCGACTGGGCGCCCGGTTCACCTGCTCACGATTAAGGCACCTGAGCAAGCAAGCCCGTCCCGTTCCGAAACCCGAAAACGAAATGGGTATCGAGCGGAGGTGACACAACGGCACCGCAAGCTCGCCATCCCCCCAAAATCCACAACCGCCATCCGGTTATTTGAACGATCAGTCAAAAACCACCTATAGTCGTGGCAACGACGACACACCGCGTTCGCGCGTGCAGTTTCCTTCACACCTGTCCACGGATCCCATCATGAGCGGAAGACCCAGAGAATTCGACGACTCAGCCGTCATCGACGCCGCCATGGACGTCTTCTGGACCCACGGCTATGAAGGCACCTCGGCGCAGGCGCTCGTCGACGGCACCGGCCTCGGGCGCGGCAGTCTTTACAACGCGTTCGGCAACAAGCTCAACCTCTATCACGAAGCCCTCGAACGCTATCAGGCGCTCGGGCTTCAGAAGCAGGTCGACATCCTGAACGCGCCGGGGCCCGTCAAGGACCGGTTGCGCGCGCTCATGCAATGGGGCATCGACGAAGACCTCGATCCCGACCGGCAACGTGGCTGCATGGCCCTGCTCGCCGCCTTCGAGCGCGGCGGCAAGGACCCGAAAGTCCGACAATTCAGCCAGGCATATCTCGCCCGGCTCGAACAGGTGATCGTTCACCTGATCGCCGTCGGTCAACACAACGGCGAACTCTCCACCGACCGCTCGCCAGTCCTCGTCGCCCGCACGTTCCTGTCGAACTACTACGGCCTGCGCACGCTCGGACGCACCGTCACCGACCGCGCCTTCCTCGAAGACGTCCTCGAAGGCGCGCTCGCCGTGCTCTGACCCCCACATCCGCGCCTCGCGAGCCGTCAGCGCAATCCTCCCCTACGCCCGACACCTCGCGAGCCCCTCGAACAGCAAAAATTGGAATGATCGTTAAAGATATGACACAAAAAACGGCGATGCCCCCCGTCGTCTACCTGCTCGGACTGACGGTCTTTGCGATGACCACCGCCGAATTCATGGTCGCCGGCATGATGCCCGCCCTCTCGCAAGCGATGCACGTCGGCATCGGCGACATCGGCAATCTCATCTCGCTCTACGCCCTGGGCATGGCGATCGGCGGCCCGGTCCTCACCGCCTTGCTGCTCGCCCTGCGCACGCCGCACAAGCGCGCCCTCGTCTGGCTGCTCTCGATCAATGTCGCCGGGGGCGTGCTCGCGGCCCTCGCCACGCGCTACGAAGCGATGGCCCTCGCGCGGATCGTCATGGGGGTGGCCAGTTCGGCCACTTTCGGCGTCGCACTCACGCTGTGCGCGGATCTGGTCGCCCCCTCGGTGCGCGGACGCGCCGCCTCGTTCGTGCTCGGGGGACTGATGTTCTCGCCGGTCGTCGGCGTGCCGCTCACCGCCTTCATCGAGCAACACTATGGCTGGCGCGCCAGCTTCTGGCTCGTTGCCGCGCTGGCCGCGATGTGCACGATCGTGATCGCCTGGCGGGCGCCCGCCACGCAAAAGCAGGATCGTCAGGCGATCAGCCTCGCCGCCGAATTCCGTTCGCTGCGCAATCGCCCGCTCTGGGCCGCCTTCGCCACGAGCGGTCTCATCATCGGCGCGACGTTTGCCGCCTTCAGCTACTTCTCGCCGATCTTCCTCAATGTCGCCGGCGTCTCCGCCGCCGCAATTCCCAATCTGCTCGCCATGTACGGCGTGGCCAACATCATCGGCAACGCCGTCGCCGGACGCTTTGCAGACCGTCACACGCTGACCGTTCTGGTCGCCGGTTTGTCAGTACTCGCACTCGCGCTGGTGAGCTTCGCGCTGTGGGCGCAGTCGACGCCGGTCGGCATCGCCGCCTTTGCCGCCATCGGTCTGACGGGGGTGTCGCTCAATCCCGCCATGGTCGCCCGCGTGATGCGCGCCGCTACGCCCGGCCCGCTCGTCAACACGATGCATACGTCGGTGATTACCGCCGGCCTCGCCTTCGGCACCTGGGCCGGTGGCGCCGCCATCGACGCAGGCTATGGCATGCGCTCGCCGCTATGGATCGGTGCCGCGATGGCCACGCTCGGCCTCGCCAGCCTGCTCCCCTACCTGCGCTCGGGACTCGCTCAGGCACCCGACGCCGCCTGCCCGACGTCCTGATCCGTCGGGCGCCTCTCCCCGCCCGCGCCTCGCTGACTGACGGGTCTCTCTGACGCCTCAGTCAGCGCTTGCTGCGCAGACTTTCGCCACAAGCATCCCACGCAAGCCCGCTGCCACGGACGCCGCATCGACTGTCGCCGTCCGACTTCCTGTCAGATGCAGTGCGCTACGCTTTGCCCGACGAGATCGACGATCGGCATGTGTCCTGCAATCCACGAGCCGATCGACGTCAGTCCCTGCACCATGATTCCCCAGACCATTTCACACCTCCATTGATGACTTGTCTCGATCTCGCCCCAGGCGAGTTACAGGAGGCCCGCAACGTCGGCAACGAATTGCGCGAAGGGCTTGATGCGCATCGCCCAGGTTCCCACTACCACCATCCCGTCGCAAATCGGTCCAATCATCGCCATGTCACACCTCCAGTCGTCGTTCGGTTCGGTTGCGCGCGTCGCGCCTTACATGAAGAGACTTGCCATGTCGGAGAAGAACTTCCCCACCGGGGCGGCCCGGGAGGCCCACGTGCCCACGGTCACCAGTGCGTCGCAGATCGGTCCAATTGCAGCCATGTCACACCTCCAGTCGTCGTTCGGTTCGGTTGCGCGCGTTGCGCTTTACATGAAGAGACTTGCCACGTCGGAGAAGAACTTCGCCACCGGTGCAGCCCGGCTAGCCCACGTGCCCACAGTCACCAGTGCGTCGCAGATCGGTCCAATTGCAGCCATTTCACACCTCCGGTTTTCGCTTGGTCGTTTCGCGTTTGTCGCGAGTTGGGTCAACGATATACCCCGGGTCCCCGGCTGAAAACTGAGATAAATCACAGTCGGCGGAAAAGCCCGTCACTCCCTCCGTCCGCGGCGCCGACCTCGGCCGGACGCGGCCCGCCCCGATCACCGTAGCGCACCCATCGCAAGCCCATCGCCCCCCATCGCCATCCGATCGCGCGATGTTTGGACCGGCCCGGCGCACCCGCCATCCAGAGGCTCACGCGCCCGTCAATCCCCCGCCGGACCGGGCCGCCGGGGACGCGGGCCGCGCGCAGTGTAAACTGCTGGGTTTTCGACCCCCCAGTGGAATGGTGCAAGTGTCCCGGCGTCCCGTTATCAGCGCCCCCACACTCATACGCTCGCTGGCCCGCCTGAGCACGTTCGCGCCGCCCGAGGCCGCGCCGTCGCTCTCGGACCGCATGAGTCAGTGGCTGGGCTGGACCGACGCCATCGCCCTGTCGTCGGCCCTCAAAGCCACGCCGCCCGCCGCAATGCCCGGCGCGCGTACGGCCGCCCAGGATCCGGCGGGCGAAGTGGCACGCGTTCGAACCGAGCTTGCCGCCGCCATCGCCCGCGACTGCGGTCTGGCCGCGGCCCCCGGCGGGCAAATTCGCGCCCTGAGCGCGGCACAGCGCCAGCGCGCGGCCTCGTTCGCGGAGTTCCCGGCCTATCGCCAGCGCTACGCAACGTCGCAGCAGACGATGGATACGGCGATCGGCGCCCTGCGCACCCGGCTTCGCGCGCAGCTCGCAACGCAATCGCCGGAGGCCGCTCGGCTCGCCAGCGTGGACGCCGTCATGGAGCGCGTGATGGGCGCACGTGAGCGCACACTGCTCGCAAGCGTGCCGAACCTGCTCGAAGGGCACTTCACGCGGCTGCGCGATACGGAACAGGCGGCGTTCGCCGCCCCGCGCGTGCCGGGCGCACCGCCGCTCGCGCCCGCCGGCACGTGGCTCGACACCTTCCACCGGGATATGCAGAGCATCCTGCTCGCGGAACTGGACATCCGCCTCGAACCGCTCGAAGGGCTCATCGCCGCCCTCGCCTCGGTTCGCACAGGCGAAAACGTAAGTGAACCCGGACAACATGACCCGTTACCTCGTTGATCTCGTTGCCTTTGTCGCAGGTCTGGCCGTCGTCGCCTGGATTGCCATCGGCTATGCCGGCACCAATACGCTCGCGCTCGCCGTGGCGCTGCTCATCGCGGCCGTCTATCTCATCGGCGCGCTCGAACTCAAGCGCTTTCATCAGACGACGAACGCGCTGGCAGGCGCCGTCGCGAGCCTGAACGCACCGCCGGCGTCACTGCCCGCCTGGCTCGACACGCTGCCCGCCGGCGTGCGCACCGCGGTACGACTGCGCGTGGAAGGCGAGCGCGTCGGTCTGCCCGGCCCCGCCCTCACGCCGTACCTCGTCGGCCTGCTCGTGCTGCTCGGCATGCTCGGCACTTTCCTCGGCATGGCCGCCACGCTGCGCGGCACCGGCATCGCACTCGAAGGCGCGACCGACCTGCAAGCCATCCGCGCCTCGCTCGCCTCGCCCGTCAAGGGACTCGGCTTCGCGTTCGGCACGTCGGTCGCGGGGGTCGCCACATCGGCGATGCTCGGCTTGCTCGCCGCCCTCGCCCGCAAGGAGCGCGCCCAGGTCGTGCAGACGCTCGACGCGCGCATCGTCACTACCCTGCGCGGCTTCTCGCAACAGCATCAGCGCGAAACCACGCTGCAATTGCTTCAGCAGCAGGCAACGGCCATGCCGGCGCTGGTCGACCGTCTGCAGGCGATGATGGCGTCGATGGAGCGCCAGAGTCTGGCGCTGGGCGAACGCCTCGCGGCGAACCAGGACGCCCTGCACGCCCGAACGGACGCCTCCTATGCACAGCTCACCGAGGCGATGCAGCAGTATCTGAAGGACAGCGTCGCCACCACCGCCAGCGCCGCCGGCGCGGCCATTCGTCCGGAAGTCGAGGCGACCATGGCCAGCCTCGCCCGCGAGACGGCCAACTGGCACCAGACGGTGTCCGTCGCCGTGCAGGATCGCATGGACGGCCTGTCCGATCGCTTCGAAGCCACCACCGCACGCGTGGCGAATGTCTGGAAGGATTCGCTCGACGCACAGTTGCGCACCAACGCGTCGCTCGCGACCGATCTGCGCGCCGCCCTCGGCGACTTCACGCAAACGTTCGAGACGCGCGCCACGCGGCTCGTCGACGATGTCGCCACGCGCCTCGAATCCGTCACCGGGCAGGTGAGCAGCGCGCACGCCGACGTGGCGCAAACGTGGGAGACCTCGCTCGCCACGCAACAGCGCACCCACGACGCCCTCGCGAAGGACGTCGGCACCGCGCTCGCGCAATTCGCCGAGACCTTCGAGACGCGCTCGGCCCAACTCGTCGACAACGTTGCCGCACGCCTAGAATCCGCCACCGATCGGGTCAGCGCCTCGCACGCGGACGTGGCGAAGACCTGGGAAACGTCGCTCGCCACCCAGCAGCAAACCCATGACGCGCTCGCCCGCGATCTCGGCGCGACGCTCGCGCAGTTCGCCCAGGCGTTCGAGACGCGTTCCGCCGGCTTGCTGGCGGACGTCACCGCGCGACTGGACAACGCCACCGGCAGCATTGCCACCGCGCAGACGACGGTGGCGCAGGCCTGGGAGCACGCACTCGCCCAACAGCAACGCTCGCACGACGCCCTCACGCAGGACCTCGGTGCCGCGCTGGAGCGCTTCGCGCAAACGTTCGAAGCCCGCTCCGGCGCCCTGCTCGGCGACGTGGCCGCCAAGCTCGATGCGGCAAGCGGCAGTGTCAGCGGCGCGCACGAACGCGTGGCGCAGGCCTGGGATCGATCCATCGCGCTGCAACAGCAGGCCAACGCCACACTCGGCACCGAACTGGCCACCGCGCTCGCGCGCTTTACCGACACCTTCGAACAACGCTCGGCACACCTGATCGACGGTGTCAGCCAACGCACCGAAGGCGCGATGCTTAACGTCTCCGAGACGGCCGCGGTCGTATCCGGCGAGTGGAAGCAGGCGCTCGTCGCGCAACAGTCGGCCAATGAGGCACTGGCGCGCGATCTCGCCGCCGCCCTCTCGCAATTTGCGCAAACCTTCGAGATGCGCGCCGAACAATTGCTCCACAGCGTGGCCGCCCAGATGGACTCGACTTCGGCCAACGTCGCGCAGACATGGCGCGAGGCCGTCGCGGAACACGCGCGCAGCAACGAACGACTCGCCGACGGCAGCCAGCAACTGGTGGCCGCCACGACCAGCGCATTCGAGCAGCACAGCGCGTCGCTGATGCAGGCGCTGAGCGAAGCGAACGCCGCCCATCACGACGCCACCGCCCAGCGCGAAACGCAGCGTCTGTCCGCCTGGACCCAAACGCTCGAGGGCACGCTCGCCACGCTGCGCGCCGAATGGCAACAGGTGGGCGCGCAGACGGCCAGCCAGCAACAGGCGATCTGCGACACGCTCGCGCGTACCGCGCTGGAGATGTCGGAGCAAACCCGCGCCAACGCGAGCGACACCATCGCGGAAATCTCGCGTCTGGTGCAAACCGCATCGGAAGCCCCCAAGGCCGCCGCCGAGATCATCGGCGAGCTGCGCCAGAAGCTCTCCGACAGCATGGCACGCGATAACGCCATGCTGGAGGAACGCTCGCGTCTGCTCGATACGCTGGGCACACTGCTCGACACCGTGAAGCACGCCGGCAACGAGCAACGCGCCGCCGTCGACGAACTGGTCACCACGTCGGCGCAACTGCTCGAGCGCGCCGGCGCGAATCTCGGCGACGCCATTGCCGCACAAACGGAAAAGCTTGCGGCCGCATCGGCACAGGTCACCGGCAGCGCAATCGAGATCGCCAGCCTTGGCGATGCCTTCGGCGCGGCGGTGCAGTCGTTCGGCGAGTCGAACACGCAGTTGCTCGAACAGCTGCAGCGGATCGAAACCGCGCTCGACAAGTCCATGGCCCGCAGCGACGAGCAGCTCGGATACTACGTCGCGCAGGCGCGTGAAGTCGTGGAACTGAGCGTGATGTCGCAAAAGCAGATCCTCGAAAATCTTCAGGATCTGGCAAGGACGCGGGCACAACCGGGTAGCGTGGCAGCATGAGCGACGACTTCGACGCAGACATCGGACACAGCGGCGACGTCGGGGCCGCGGCGCCCACGTGGGCGGTCTTCGGCGATCTGATGTCAGTGATGCTCGGCGCCTTCGTGCTCATCATGCTCGGCGTGATCGGCGTGCAGATCGAACTCTCCGCCAAGCTCGAGCGCGAGGTGAAGGAGCGCCGCGCCGAAACGCAGCGCCGCGAGACGCTCGAGAAAGCGCTCGCCGGGCCGCTCGCCGGCGGACGCGTCACGCTCGTGAACGGACGCATCGGCATCAGCGGCAACGTGCTCTTCGCACTGAACTCCGACCAGTTGCAGCCGCAAGGCCGCGAGGTGTTGCGCAGTCTCGCCGCGCCGCTGGCCGCCTATCTGCGGGCAAGCGACGAGATTCTCATGGTCAGCGGCTTTACCGACGATCAGCAAGTGCGCGAAACCAACCGGCGGTTCGCCGACAACTGGGAGCTCTCGGCCCAGCGCGCGCTGACCGTCACGCGCGAGCTGATCGCCGCGGGCGTGCCGCCGTCGTCGATCTTCTCGGCGGCCTTCGGGGCGGAGCAGCCCGTCACATCGAATGCCGACGAAGCGGGACGCGCGAAGAATCGCCGCGTGGAAATCGCGCCGATGCCGCGCAGCAGTGCCAGTAACGCGGCAAAGCCGAAGTCGTGACGCCATGAGCGACGAGACCATCGTGACGAGTTCCGGCGACGACACATTCCCCGCGCCCGACGAGCGCGACGCTAGCGGGATGGGCGTCGGGCGAGGCACCGCCGACGGCGAAGTGCAGACCGGCGCCGCACCGCAGGCCCGCGACATCGAGGCGCAACTGGCCGCGTGGCGCGCGCAGGGCGCCGACAAGCGCGATCCCGTGCGCTTCCATCGGATCGAAGCGCTCGCGCGTCGCCGTCGCGCCTGCGATGCCAGCGTGCAACGTGTGCTCGACGCCAGGATCGCAGCACTCGTCGACGCCTTTGCCGGGTCGGTGTCGGATGCAGGTGACGAGGACGTCGCGAACGCCGCCGAACCGGCGCCCTCACATAGCGCCGCACCGGGCGCGCCAGCCGCTTCGACGCTCCGCGCGCTGACGGCGGACATCGCGCGACGCTTCGACGCCAACGGTCGGTCGGCATCGGCGCCCGCCTCACGTGCTGCGCCTGACGTTTCGCCCGCGGTACCTCCTGCGTCGGCTCAACCCGCCACCGGCAAGCGCGATGCGCGCGGCGCAGAGGCTGCGGTGCAGCGTACGGCGCCGGCGACCATCACGCCAACCGTCATCGCCACGGACGACGCGTTCGAGGATCTCGACGTGCTCGAATACTTCCGCGAAACATGGTCGAAGCTGAGCACGGACGGCAACCTGCGACAGTCGCTCGCGCAAGTGCCCGAAAACGCCGGCCCCCTCAACTCCAACCATCTGGTGCATCGTGCGCTGTCGCTCATGCACGATGTCTCACCCGATTATCTGCGCCACTTCCTGCGCCATGCCGACGCCCTCTCGTGGCTCGAAGACATGGAGACGACCGGCGTTTTCGGCACCAAGGCCGCGGCCCGCGCGCAGACACCCGCCAAGCCGGCCAAACCGTCACGCGCCAAGCCGCGCTGACGGCGACGTCGACGAGGCGGCATCGGGCATGAATTGCAGCGTTGCCGCCCAAAACGCCAGCGCTGCAAGACTGACCCCGGCGCCCAGCAGGCACACGCCCGACCAGCCGAACGATGCATACGTGGCCGTTGCCCCCAATGCGCCCAGGCCGCTTCCCGCCGCATAGAACAGCATGTAGACACCGACGAGGCGGCTCGGCGCGTCCGTGCGCGCGGCGAAGATGAGGCTCTGGTTGGTCACGTGAATCGCCTGCCCGGCCAGATCGAGGAGCAACACCCCGAGCACGAGCCACACGAGCGACGCGTGCAATCCCGCCAGCGGCAGCCAGGCGAGCGTGAGCAACGCCAGCGAGAGGCCCGTCGTGCGCTGCGCCCATCCACGGTCGGCCCACGCCCCCGCGCGGGCTGCCGCGATCGCACCGGCCGCGCCCACGAGGCCGAAGGCCCCGACGGCCGTGTGCGAGAAGTGAAATGGGGCGGCCGACAGCGGCAGCACCAGCGCGCTCCAGAAGACGCTGAACGCCATGAACATCAGCAACGCGATCGCCCCGCGAATCTGGAGCGTGCGCTCGTGGCGCAACAGCTCGAACATCGACAGGAGTAACACGCCATAGGACTGTCTTGCCGCGGGCGAATCCTTTGGGTCACCCGACTCGTCCGCTACCGCCTGCCGCGGCAAGACCCGCCACAAGATCATGCCGAGCACCAGCATCGCCGCGGTGGATGCCAGGTAGACGCCCCGCCATCCCGCCAGATCGGCGACGGCCCCCGACATAACCCGCGCAAGCAACAGCCCGACCACCACGCCCCCTTGCGTGGCGCCGACGACGCGACCCCGTTCATGCTCGCCCGCCACGCTCGATGCGAAGGCAATCAGTCCCTGCGTCATGGCCGTGCCCAGCAGGCCTACGGCCGCCATGCCCAACAACAGGCCGGCTGCGGACGTTGCCATCGAAACCCCCAAGAGACTCACGGCCAGCAGCGCGAGCTGCACGAGCATCAGGCGGCGCCGCTCCCACTGATCACCCAGCGGCACCAGAAAGAGCAGCGCCAGCGCACACCCCACCTGCGTCGCGGTAACGACACTCCCGGCCACACCGCGCGAAATGCCGAAATCGTCGGCGAGCGTATCCAGCAGTGGCTGCGCATAGTAGACGTTTGCGACGCTCAACCCCGCCGCGCCGGCGAAAGTCCCCACCAGCGCGCGCGGCATTCGCGCAGCGGCGGCGTGCGGATGCCCGTCGGGTTGCGTCATTCGGCACGATGACATGAAAGCTCCCAAACCAGTTTCAAATTAAGACTTGTTGGATGATAGCCAAACCAGTCTTAAAATGAAACCTATATTGGCCCAACGTTCGCGCCATCGGCCAACGCTTGACACCGGTTCACCGCTATCGCTCATGCCTCGAACACCCACTTCCCCGTCGCCCGGCACCTGCCCCGTGGCCCGCACCGTCGACATCATCGGCGACCGCTGGAGCCTGCTCATCGTGCGCGATGCCTTCGACGGCGTGCGCCGCTTCGGTGACTTTCTGCGCAGCCTCGGGGTGGCGCGCAGCATGCTCACGACGCGTTTGCGCGCGCTGGTCGACGCCGGCATTCTGTCGGTCCAGCCCGCCTCGGACGGCACGGCATACCAGGAATATGTGCTGACGGCGCAAGGCCGCGAACTCTTCACGCTGATCGTGGCGCTGCGGCAATGGGGCGAGAAGTACCGGTTCGCGCGAGGCGAGGCGCATTCGACGCTCATCGACACGCGCACCGGCGAGCCACTGGCCGAGCTGCGGCCGAGCACGGCGCGCGGCGAGCCGGTCGCCCCGGAGGACACGCGGGTCGTGCGCCCCGGCTGAGCCGGGCATCGGCTTGCCAGTCAAGGGGGTTCCGGTGGATAATCGAGCCCGTCCCCGACGCCACGGCCCGGGAAAATCCTTTGAAAATCATCGTGTTGGGCACCGACTCAGGCCACCGCGCCTAAGGGGTCGCCCGCCGCAGCATTCCTCGACAAGCCGTCGTCCAGACGGCTTTTTGCTTCCATGACGAACCACGGACACCCGCCGGCTGACGACGCGCAATCGGCCCACGACGACGACGAGATCGATACGTCGCAACCTAACGCCCAAGGTGACGGCGAGACTTATGTCGGCCCCGACGGCGTGGCCCATCCGCGCCGTATTCGCAGCTTCGTGCGCCGCGCGGGTCGCAGTTCGGAAGCGCAGAAGCGCGCCTTCGACGCACTCGGCCCGAAGTTCGTGTTGCCGTACGCACCCGCCCCGCTCGATTGGCCGAACGCCTTCGAACGCACCGGTGCACCGAGAATTCTGGAGATTGGTTTCGGCATGGGCGACGGCACCGCACATATTGCGAAGCTGCGTCCGGCGGACGACTTCCTCGGCGTGGAAGTGCACGAGCCAGGTGTGGGCGCACTGCTCAAGCTGATCGGCGAGACGCCGCTGTCGAACGTGCGCATCATCCAGCACGACGCGGTCGAGGTCGTGCAGCACATGCTCCCAGAGGGCTCGCTCGATGGCGTGCACGTGTTCTTCCCCGACCCGTGGCACAAGAAGCGCCACCACAAGCGCCGCCTGCTGCAACCGCCGTTCGTGGCGCTGCTCGCCTCGCGCCTGAAGCCGGGCGGATATCTGCATTGCGCGACGGACTGGCAGGAATACGCGGAGCAGATGCTCGAAGTGCTGGGCGGCGAAGCCACGCTCGAGAACACGGCAACCGACTACGCGCCGCGCCCCGACTATCGGCCCGTGACGAAATTCGAAAACCGCGGCCTGCGCCTCGGCCACGGCGTATGGGATCTCGTGTTCCGCAAACGCGGATAAGCGGCGAGTCGGACGCGGATCAAACGCACTAACGCGGCGACAGTCAACCAGGCATCCAACGAAAAAGGGCACCTCGCGGTGCCCTTTTTTCATACGGAGGTCCGACGGTTTCAGTCCGCCCAGACGACCAGTCCGCTGTAGCCGGTGGCGAGCACCACGATCCCGAACGCGATGCGGTACCACGCGAACGCCGTGAAGTCGTGCGATGCAATGTAGCGCAACAGCCAGCGCACGCAGATGAACGCGCTGACGAACGCAGCGATGAAACCCACGCCGAACAGGCTGACATCGTCCACCGACAGGATCGAGCGCGCCTTGTAGAGTTCGTACACCGTCGCGCCGAAGAGGATCGGGATAGCGAGGAAGAACGAGAACTCGGTCGCCACGCGACGCTCCAGCCCGAACATCATGCCACCGATGATCGTGGCGCCCGAGCGCGACGTGCCCGGCACGAGCGCGAAGCATTGCGCGAAGCCGACCTTCAGGGCGTCGGCGAACGAGAGATCATCGATCGATGTCACGCGCGGCGACTTGCCCGCCATGGTGTTGCTGCGATTGTGGCGCTCCACCAGCAAAATGATCACGCCGCCCACGATGAACGCCGTCGCCACCACAATCGGGGTGAACAGCACCGCCTTGATGTATTTGCCGAAGAGCAACCCAAGCACGATGGCGGGCAAACACGCGACGATCACATTCACCGCGAAACGACGCGCCTTGGCATCGCTGCCCAGCCCAGCAACGACCTGTGCGATCTTCGCCCGGAATTCCCAGCACACCGCCAGAATCGCGCCGAACTGAATCACGATCTCGAACACCTTGCCCTTTTCGTCGTTGAAGTTGAGCAGGCTGCCCGCCAGGATCAGGTGGCCGGTCGAGGAGATCGGCAGAAATTCGGTCAACCCTTCGACCACGCCGAGAATGACGGCTTTGAGTGCCAGCAACAAGTCCATGCAATGCGTTCCTGAGAAGTCGTGAATGTGGAATGTGGAAAAGCGAAACCGTCGGGGGGCGCGTCCGAGCGCGACGTCGCCGCCGTCAGCGTGAATCGAACCTGACGTTCACCCCGTGCGAGAGGACCGTGATCTCGCCGGGCTGGCGCGGCATCCCGCCAATGTTGAGCTGTTCGGGCTTGAACGTATAGATGGGCGCGCCTTGCAGCAGCTGCGTGGCGATCAGTGCGCCGGCGGCGTTCAATTGCCGGGACCAGCGCTCGGGCAATCGGTCGACGGTGAAGTTCTGTACCTCGGGATCGCGCAGCACGACCGACATCGTCGCCGGATCGTAGGCCAGCGCGCTTTCGACGGCCAGCGTGCCCGTGAACGGCGCGCCGCCGAGCGGGTGCGCGATGGTGGCGTCGACCGCCACGGCCAGACGGTTGCGCTCGGGCAACAGCGTCAGGCGCGGGTGCGAGAGGTTGACGTCGAGCACTGCCAGCACATGGCGATCGAACGGGAACTTGCGATCGAGCGCGCGCTGCAGTTGCGCTTCGGAGAAGGTGTAATCGTTGCCGAACGGCAATCCCGCACATGCCGCCAACCCGGCGGCAAATACGGCGGCACCGGTGAGCGACAGCCAACGGCGGCGCGATGACGACGACGGCCGCTCGCGCCCGGCCACGGCCAGTGCCTCGCACTGCTGACGATTCTGTCGTTCAAGAGAAAGACTGCGTTGCATGTCGCGTTCTACTTCCGGACAGGGCCCGGCCAATCTTCGATAGGCGCGACTATATCACCCGCATGTGACGCGGGTAGCGCCCCGCCCACCGTTGCGCCAACAGTCGTCTCGCCGGCGCCGCGCCCGCGCGCGCAGCATGGCTTACGCCACGCCGGGCGCGGTCAGTACCTCGAGACTTGCAAGCCATGCGATCGCCTGCTCGCGGTCCTGGCCACACATTTCGGCCGACGGCTGCAACGAGGCGCAGACCGCCGGGCGCTGCGCACTGCCGAAGATCGCGCAACGGTCGGCGTCGTCCAGTTGCACGCAGCGGGTGTTCGCCGGCTTGCCGTTCGGCATGCCGGGAATGGGCGTGGAGATGGAGGGCGCGATGCAGCACGCCGCGCAGTGTGGGCGACAGTTCATGAAAAGACCGTGGGATGGCAGGCGCTTGCGGGAGGACGCGCGGCGCGCAACGTAGGGTGCCCGACACGCGACGGCAGGACGTCAGCCGCATTTCGATTTCAAGGCGCGCATTTTACCGCGGGCGGCACCGCGGACCGGCGGACGCGCCGCTTACCACGGCAACGGTCCCTCGCCACCGTAGAAGCCGCCCGTGACCGGACCGCGTTCGCCGAGCGCAAGCATCAGCACGCTTCGCGCCCCGTCGGCCATGCCCTGCCGCACGCGCTTGCCGCTGGCGTCGACCGCGAGGTCGGCCGGCGCACCCGGGTCGACCGAATTGACCGTGATCGACGTCTCGCGCAACGTATGCGAGAGCTGCACCGTCAACATGTTCAGCGCCGCCTTCGACGCGTTGAAGCCGATCTGACGAAATGCGCCATGCTCCCACGCCGGATCGTTATTGTGCGCGAGCGACCCCAAGCCGCTCGACACGTTCACGATACGCGCGCGCTCCGAACGCGCCAGCCACGGCAACATCGCCTGCGTGACGCGCAACGTACCGAAGAAGTTGGTCGCGAACACCCGCTCGACGGCCTCGATGGAAGCCTTCTCCGGGACATCGTCGCGCGGATCGGTCACGCCGGCATTGTTCACCAGCACGTCGAGACGGCCGTAATAACGACCGATGTGGTACGCAGCCGCATGCAGCGTTTCCGGACGCAACAGATCGATCACCAGCGTCTCGGCCTGAAATCCCGCCTTGCGCAGCGGCTCGACCACGTCGTCGCCCTTTGCCTGCTCGCGTGCGCCCACGAGGACCGTCATGCCGGCCTCGGCAAGGGCTTTCGCGACTTCCTGTCCAATGCCCCGCGTGGCACCGGTCACCAGTGCCACGCGGCCCAGATGGCGCTCGGCGTCCTCGCGTGCCGCATTGTCGATACTCTCGATGGCGTCCCGTTTCATGACTGCTCCCGTCGTATGCCTTGTTGTCATGCGCCCGACCGCGCGCAAATTTGTTAGCATCGAGTTTATGAAGAATCCTTCAGCTTTTCCATTCGCATATGAAACCGGACACCCGAGGGCCCGCAACGCCCCGTAAAACGCCGCAACAGGCGCGCTCGCGGGTCACCATCGACGCCATTTTCGAAGCAGCGCTTCAGGTTTTGCTGCTCGACGGCGGGCGCCAGTTGACCACCACCCGGGTGGCCGAGCGCGCGGGGGTATCGGTCGGCACGCTGTACCAGTACTTCCAGAACAAGCAGGTGCTGCTCTATGCGGTGCTCGGGCGGCACATCGACCGGATCGTCTGCACGGTCGAGTCCACCTGCCTCGCCTCGCACGGCGAACCGCTCGAGGTCATGGCGCACTCGCTCGCGAAGGCATACGTCGGGGCGAAGATGACGGACATCGAAGAGGCGCAGGCGCTGTACCGGCTCTCGGAAGATCTCGACGGACGCAAGGTGTTTGCCGACGCGGCCACGCGCATGCACGGCGCGGTCGTGGGCATGCTGAAGACGGCGCGCAACGTGAGCTTCGACGATCCGGAGACCGTGGCCTTCGTCTTCCTGAATTCGATGACCGGTCCCATCAAGGCGATTCTGGAGAACCGGGCGCCCGCCGCCTGCTCCGAGACGCTGGCCGGCCAGATCGCCGATCAGATGGCGACGATGTGCGCGGCGTATCTCAATCGCGTGGCATTGCGCGCGGCAGCGTCGGATGCGTCGGATGCGTCGAATACGCTCGATATGCCCGATGCCGCCAGCGCTCCGGTCGCGCCGTCGTCCGCTTCCCCGGCCACCTCGCCCCGCTCCCCCATCTCGCCCAAACGGGCGGCCTGAGGGTTGTCTGTCCCGATCTTTGGCCTCGAGTGCGGCAAAAGTGCACGCGTCATCGTGACTACCGCCCGGAACTGGTAAAATGCCGGGTTGTGTTCGCCTACTACCCACGGTAATCGAAATGAATTACGAACAGGCCCGCTTTAACATGATCGAGCAGCAGATCCGTCCCTGGGACGTGCTCGACCAGGACGTGCTCAATCTGCTCAAGGTCGTCAAGCGCGAGGCATTCGTGCCGGCCGCGTACCGCGCCAGCGCATTCACCGACGTCGAGCTGCCGCTGCCGGGCGCCGCCATCGCCAACAAGAGCCAGCACATGATGTTCCCGCGTGTGGAAGCCCGCATTCTGCAAGCGCTCGCGCCGAAGAAGAACGAAAACGTGCTGGAAATCGGCACCGGCTCGGGTTACATGGCCGCGTTGCTCGCTTACAACGCGCACCACGTCACGAGCGTGGAGTTCGACGCCAATCTCGCGCAGGCGGCCCAGCAAACGCTGCGCGCCAACGGCGTGACGAACGTCGAAGTGATCAACGCCGACGGCGCACAAGGCTGGACCGCCGCCGCCCCGTACGATGTGATCGCCATCTCGGGCGGTCTGGCCGCCCTGCCGCAAACCTTCCTCGACCAGTTGAAGGTCGGCGGCCGTCTCGCCGCCTTCGTCGGAAGCGCGCCGGTCATGGAAGCCGTGCTCATCACGCGCGTGTCCGAGAACGAATACCGCCGCGAAAACCTGTTCGAGACGCAGGTGCCCTATCTCGTCGCACCGCAACCGTCGCATTTCAAGTTCTGAAGCCGGCGACCGGGCCAGCGCACCGTCCGGCAACGCACGGCGCCGGCCCGGAATAATAAGACAACGAACATCATGGAAAACATCACTCCGGCGGAATTGGCCCAGTGGCTCGCGGACGGGGATCGCGGCCAACCCACGCTCCTCGACGTGCGCGAGGACTGGGAGGTCCAGACCTGCAGCATCGCCCACAGCAAGCATGTGCCGCTCGGCGATGTGCCCTCCCGTCTGAACGAACTCGACGCCGACGCGCCCATCGTGTGCATCTGCCATCACGGCATGCGCAGCGCGCGCGCCGCGATGTTTCTGGAACAACAAGGCTTTACCCGGCTGTTCAATCTGGCTGGCGGCATCGATGCCTGGGCGCTCCAGGTCGATCCGTCGATGCCGACCTACTGAGCCCAGGGCCACACGCCCTCCCGGGCTCGCCGCATGCGGCCGCAAGGCCGGACGCCCGCCTGAAGCCCGCCTGAAGCACCAACGGCGGTGCACGCCGTCCCGCCTGGAGCTGGGAGACCCTCAGTCCTGTGGCGCGACCAGCCCGGTATCGAGCCAGCGGCCCAATGCCGTGACGGTGCGCGCCGTCGCGCCCTGATGCTGCCGGGCGAACAGCGTGGCGGCCGTGCGCATGGCCAGGCGCCGGTCGTCGTTGAGCAACAGGTCGGCCAGCGTGGCGGCCAGCTCGCCGGCGTCGCTTACCCGGCGCGCCGCACCCGCCGCCAGCGCGTTTTCGCTGGCCTGCGTGAAGTTGAACATGTGCGGGCCAAAGACAACCGGTGTTCCCGCCGCGCACGCCTCGATCAGGTTCTGACCACCCAGCGGCAGCAAGCTGCCGCCGATGAACGCGACGTCAGCCGCCGAGAAGTAGGCCGCCATCTCGCCCATGGAGTCGCCGAGCACTACGTCGACGTCGGCCGGCAGCGGCGTATCGCCGTCGGGCCAGGCGCTGCGGCGCACATAGTTCAGGCGCACTTTCTGGAGCATGGCCGCCACTTCGTCGAAGCGCTGCGGATGACGCGGCACGAGCACCAGCAACGCGCGACGTCCCTCGTCGGAGGCTGCCGCGAGCATGGCGCGCGCCTGGAGCACCAACGCCTCCTCGCCGTCGCGCGTGCTGGCCGCGAGCCACACCTTGCGCTCGCCGAAGCGCGCACGCCAGCGCGCGCCGAGCGCGAGCAATGCGGGCGACGGGGTCATGTCGAACTTCAGGTTGCCCATCACATCGACGTCGCTCGCGCCGAGCATGCGCAGACGCTCGGCGTCGGCATCGCTCTGCGCGAACACGCGGCTGAAGCCACCGAAGACCGGCCTGGCGGCATCGCCGAAGCGCGCGGCGCGCCGGAACGAACGCGCCGACATCCGCGCATTGGTCAACACCAGCGGCACACCGCGTTCGCGGCACGTGAAGATCAGGTTCGGCCAGACCTCGGTCTCCATCACCACACCGACGCTCGGGCGCCAGTGCTTCAGGAATCGCCGGATCGACCCGACCATGTCGTACGGCAGGTAGCAGCGCTGCACGCGTTCGCCGAACAGGCTCTCGCCGGTGGCTCGCCCGGTGGGCGTCATGTGCGTGAGCAGGATGCCGTGCGACGGATAGCGCTCGAGCAGCGCGTCGATGAGCGGCTGCGCGGCACGGGTCTCACCGACCGAGACCGCGTGCACCCAGATCAGGGGACGGCCGGTATAGGGCGGCGTGTCGTAGTACCCGAACCGCTCACCGATGTGACGACGATAGCCCGGCTCGAAGCGGCCACGCCACCACAGGCGAACCACCGCCAGCGGTGCAACGACCCACCAGAGCGCGCGATAGATGAGGCGCAGCAGCATTCAGATCAGCGCTCGATGCGTGAGACGTTGCAAGACCGCCAGCGGCGAGCACTCGGGGTGCACCATCGCCTCGGCGGGCAGGAAGAAGGTCTGCTCCATCATGAACTGTCCCGACATCACGGCGTGCGAGGTCTGGTCGGAGAAGCAGATCCAGACGCTGCCCGGCGGGAACGGCATCGTCTGCTGATCGGCGTCGCGTTGATAGACCATGTCGGCTTTCATGCCGTCGTGCAGGTGCAACATGATGTGATCGTAGCCGCTGCGCGGTCGCTTGGTGATGCCCACCGCGTTCTGCAACCAGGCGGAGCCGGGCCATTGCCTGGGCACCTTGGGCAGGAATCGTGTGGCCACGTCTTCGAACGGCTCGCCCACGCGCCACACGCGCGGCTGGCCGGCCGGGTTGATGTTGGTGAACACGCGCAGGATGCGCTCGCCGTAGTTCGGGCGCGATGGAAAGGCGTCGACGTGCAGGCGACTGTCGTCCTTGCGCCACGAGGTCTGGCGCGTCTCCACCTGATGCAGGCGCAGGCTCGTGGGCGCCGCACGCAGCTTGCCGCGATACTCCGGCAGCAGGCCGTCGATTAGGCTGCACGCCTGCGTGTAGTAGCGCTTGACGAGTGCATGCACAGCGCGCTGCGTGGCGTCATCGGAAGCGACGCCGACGAGCACGTCCGACTTCGGATCGAGACTGATGTTCTTGCGCTTGGGATCGGCGATCGCCGGGTCGAGCAATCGCTGCTCGGACGCATCGATGGCGAAATTCAGATGCGGGAAATAAAGCACCTTGCCGGCCTCGACATCGGCGACCAGCGTCTCGCGCGGTACGGAGAGCTGCGCGCCCTGCCAGTCGCCCGATTCGACCGTGACGATCTGGCTGCCGGCCTTGCCGGCCCCGCTTGTGTTCCGTGGGTTCATTTGGCTCATGCGCTTCGGTCCTCGCTGGGCGCGGCGGCGCCACCCGTGGCCGGCGACATCGACGGCGCGAGCTGGCGCACGGCGTCGCGCACCTGGGCGAGCGTGGGTTTGTGTTCGGCATCGCCGAGATTGACGATGTGCGGCGACCAGAATCCTCCGGTGCGCCACGCCGTGCTGAAATTGTATAGCTCGATGGTCGGGCGGTTCAGGGCTGCGGCAATATGCACCAGGCCGGTATCCACACCCACGGTGATCGCGCCGCGGTCGATCAGGCCGACCACCTGCGACAGGTTCATTCGGGGCGGCACCCACGCGTGCTCGCCCAGCGCGGCGGCCAGACGCTGCGACACGTCGCGCTCGGCCATACTCCCCCACGGCAGCACGATCAACAGGCCCTGCGCCGCCAGATCGCGCCCCAGCGCAATCCAGTCGGCTTCGGGCCATGTCTTGTCGTCGCGCGAGGTGGCATGCACGAATACGGCATACGGCCGGTCCGGGCACTGGCTGTGATCCGCACGCTCCGTGGCGATGCCGAAGTCGATTTCCGCCGGCATCTGGAAGCCCATGGCTTCGGCAACAAGCAGGCGCGAGCGTGTCACGACATGCGTGTGCGGCTCGATGCGCACCATGTGCCGGTAGAGAAAGCGCACCGGCCATTCGTAGCTCGCGCCTTCGGTGCGATTGCCCAGCCCCCACACCGCGCCACGCGCGGTGCGCGCGATCCAGCCGGTCTTGACCAGCCCCTGCGTGTCGATCACGTAGTCGTAAGGGGTTTCGCGCAACGCGCGACGAAAGGCGCCAATTTCCCGCCAGGTGGCCGCGGCGAACGGCTTCTTGCGCCAGCGGCGCAGCGCGAAGGGAATGACCCGGCGCACACCGCGCACGAGTTTGACGAGGTCGACGAAGCCCTCTTCCACGACCCAGTCGATCCGGGCGTCGGGACAGCGGCGCAGGATATCCTGCACCACGGGCATGTTATGGACGACGTCGCCGAGCGACGAGACTTTGACGATCAGAACCTGCAACCGAACGCCCCGGCGGTTCGGCCGGGCCTCGTGAGCAAAACCGCGATTTTACCCCGACCCGGCATGCCGGACACCGTTTGTTGCCGGGCGCGCCGCGACGCCTGCCTTGCCGGATCGCGCAAGGCGCGCCACGTGCGCGCGCACGGCATCAGAACGGCAGCTTCGCGTCCGGCTTGACCGCGAGGATGGCGCGGCGGAAGTCTTCCTGAATTCGGCGGATCGCCGCGTCGCTGTCGGCCTCGAAACGCAGCACCACCACTGGCGTGGTGTTCGACGAGCGCGCCAGACCGAACCCATCGGGGTATTCGACGCGCACCCCATCGATCTTGATCACGTCCTGCGCACCGTCGAACTTCGCCGTCTCGCGCAGCTTGTCGATCAGCGCGAAGTTCTCGCCCTCGGCCAGCGGGATCTGCAGCTCAGGCGTGGAAATCGAGTTCGGCAGCGCGTTGAGCACGGCGCTCGGATCGGCCGACTTCGAGAGAATCTCGAGCAGGCGCGCGCCCGTGTAAAGGCCGTCGTCGAAGCCGTACCAGCGGTCCTTGAAGAACACGTGACCGCTCATCTCGCCCGCGAGCGGCGCGCCGGTCTCCTTGAGCTTGGCCTTGACCAGCGAGTGGCCCGTCTTCCACATGAGCGGCTCGCCGCCGTGCTTGCGCACCCAGTCCGCCAGGTTGCGCGTGCATTTCACGTCGTAGATGATCTTCTCGCCCGGGTTGCGACTCAGCACTTCCTCGGCGAACAACATCAGTTGGCGATCCGGATAGATGATCTGGCCGTCCTTGGTGACCACGCCCAGGCGATCGCCGTCGCCGTCGAACGCGAGGCCGATCTCGGCGTCGGTCGTTTGCAGCGTCCTGATCAGATCCTGAAGATTCTCGGGATGCGCCGGGTCCGGGTGGTGATTCGGGAAGGTGCCGTCGACGTCGCAGAACAGCTCGATCACGTCGCAACCCAGCGCCTGAAACAGCGCCGGCGCGTAAGCCCCCGCCACGCCATTACCGCAGTCCACGGCGATCTTCATCGGCCGCGCCAGATGCACGTCGTTGGCGATGCGCGCGCGATACGACTCGCCGATTTCGTCGGCCGTATAAGTGCCCTGCCCGGTCTCGAAGTCCTGCTGCTCGATGAGCTTCGCGAGGCCCTGAATGGCATCGCCATAGATTGCACGGCCGCGCAGCACCATCTTGAAACCGTTGTAGTCGGGCGGATTGTGGCTGCCCGTGACCATGATGCCCGAGTCGACGACGCGCCCGTGCAGCGTGACGTTGGTGGCGAAGTACACCATCGGTGTCACGACGACGCCGATATCGACCACGTCGACGCCGGCCGCGCGAAGCCCGTCCGACAGTGCGCCGACAAGCTCGGGACCGGACAGGCGGCCGTCGCGGCCGACCACGACGGCGTTGCCGCCTTCGCGACGCAGGGCCGTGCCGAAGGCGCGCCCGATGAGGTGCGCGACGTTGGCGTCGAGGGTCTTGCCGACGATGCCGCGGATATCGTAAGCCTTGAAGATCGCAGGCGAAACTTGCGTGGTTTGCGTCATGGAATAGGGTCTCTCGGAAACGAGGGAAAGAAATGGGGGTCCGTGGCGGGTGGGGGGACGACCGGGGCACTCCCGATGCCTGCCCCGACCCGGTGCGGGCCCGATGTCACATGCTGCAGCGCCGGACAATGGCCACGACGAAGCGCCGCGAGGGCGCCACATGAACGCCGGCTGCGCCGCAAACGGAAATCCCGGCGGGAAGCCCGGCCGGGAACGGCTGCATTACGCTAAAATTATACGGGACTTCGCCGCACCGCGGCATGTCCCGAAACCCTGTCGGCGGGCGCCTACAATCGACCGCGCGCCATCTAGACAGGGACATGACGTCGCACGACGTCTTCCAGCACCGGCCTCGCAAGGCCGGTTTTGCTTATTTTGAGAACGAGTGAGCCGCGCGAGCGCCACATGCCCTATCGGACCATCATTCGCAACATCCTCTGGATGCTGACCGAGCGCGGCGCGCAGATCGCCGGCGGCATCGCGGTCTCCGGGCTTCTGGCGCGCAGCCTGGGCGCCGCGCAATTCGGCCTGTTTCAGTACGCGCAATCGCTCGTCTTCCTCGCCGCGTCGCTCACGCTGCTGTGCGGTAGCGAAGTGGTGGTTCCTCGCCTGGTCGGCAAACCCGAGGCCGAACAACGCACGATCATCGCCCACGCGTTCGTGCTGCGCCTGGCCGCCGCCGCCGTCGCCTACACCCTGCTGGCCGTTTACGTGATCGGGTTCGCCGAGTCGTCGCTCGTCGCCGTGACGCTCTGGCTGGGCGTGGCGCTGTGGTTTCGCGAGCCGTCGGGCATCGTGATCGCCTGGCTGCAGGCGCGCACCTTCAACCGGCCGAGCGTGAGCGCCAACCTCTGTGCGCTGGGGGTGAAACTCGCGCTCGTGGCGATCCTGTTCGTCACGCACGCAAGCGTGAGCGCGTTCGCCGTCGTCTATGCGGTAGAAGCCATCGTGGCCGCCGCGCTGCTCGTGCGCTACTACTTCAAGCACTCGCCGAAAACCCCGGTGCTCTGGCAACGCCGGCTGCTGCTCGACCTGCTGGCGAGCGGCACGAGCTTCTGGGGCGGCCTGATGCTCATGATCCTGTTCAAGCGCATCGATCAACTGGTGCTCAAGCCACTCATCCCGCTCGCCGAACTGGGGGCGTACGCCGCCGCCATGCAAGTCACGGAAAACTTCGTGCTCGTGGCGCCGATCATCGCGAATTCGCTCGCGCCACAGTTGATCTTCCAGACGCGCGACAACGCGGTCGCGCGGCGCAACACGGTGCGCGCGGTCTGGCTGATGGTCGGCGCGGGCGCATGCCTGGCCGTGCCGGTCGCGCTGCTGGCGCCCTGGATCGTACATCTGATCTACGGCGCGGGCTTCGCGCAGTCGGCCGAGATCCTGCGCGTTTCGGCGCTCATGGGCATTCTCGTGTTCGCCGACGCCGCCCTGAACCTCGTGCTCGTGCGGCGCGGCGCCGGGCGCTGGGTCATCGCCAAATGGGCCTGCGCCGCCATGGTCGCCTTCGTCGTCGTGCGTGGTCTCGCACCACAACTCGGCGCCCTGGCCGGCGCACTGGGCTACGGCGCGGGATATGCGGCTGCGCTGATGCTGGGCATCTGGCTGCTCAAGCGCGACTGACGGGAGCGACATGACGACCTTCGCCTCCGCCAGCGACGCCGCGCACGCCCGCACCGTCTGCCTGTTCACCGGCACACTCGCCGCTTTCGCCGGTGCCGAGCGTGCCACGGCCACGCTCGCCAACGCGCTTGCGGCACGCGGACATCGCGTGCATGTGGTCTCGCTGTGGGGACACGTGCCCGTCTTCCCGCTCTCGCCGGAAGTTTCGCATCATGCGATGTTCGGCGAGCGCGTGGCGTTCAAGCGCCACTACCTGTCCATCGTGCGGGCGCTTCGGCGCTATGTGCGCGCGAACGCCATCGAGATCATGATCGACGTCGACCCGATGCTCGCGCTCTACACGGTGCCCGCGACGCTCGGCGTGCCGATGCAACGCATCGCTTGGGAACACAGCACCTACGCCAGTGACCTCGGTAGACGCGCGCGCCGCTGGGCGCGGACGCTGGCCGCACGCCGCTACGACGCCGTGGTGGTGCTCACCGAGACCGATCGCGACGCCTGGCAAGCCCACCACCCGCATGCGCGCGCCAGATTCGTCACGCTGCCCAATCCGCTCGGCATTCCGATGCCCGACACGCCACCGCCAGCACAGGACGATGCGCGCTGCGTGCTCGCCGTCGGGCGTCTGGTCCCGGAGAAAGGGTTCGACCGGCTTATCGACGCCTGGGCGCGCGTCTCCCGACACGCCCCCGGCTGGCAGGTGCGAATCGTCGGTGACGGCCCATTGCGCGAAACGCTGCTCGCGCAGGCTCGCGACGCGGGTGTCGGCGACAGCGTGCACGTGCTGCCCGCCGTGGCCGACATCGCACGACACTATGCGCAGGCGACCCTGTATTGCCTGCCCTCGCGGCGCGAGAGCTTCGGGCTGGTGCTGATCGAGACGAAAGCCTACGCGGTGCCCGTCGTGGCTTTTGCCGCGGACGCCGGACCACGAGCGCTGCTGCATGACGAGGTCGACAGCCTCGTGGTGGAAGACGGCGACATCGACGCGCTGGCGGCCGCGCTGCTGCGCCTGATCGGCGACCCCGCATTGCGGCGACGGCTCGGTCTGGCGGGCTATGTCCATGCCCAGGCGTTTCGTGCCGACGCTGTCGCCGCGCGCTGGGAGACGTTGTGGACTGACGCGGGTTCCCTGCCGGGCGGAGCACGATGAAGATCGTCCTGCTCACCACCGGACTTCAACTGGGCGGCGCCGAGACCCAGGTAGCCGACCTCGCGCGCGGCTTTCTGTCTCGCGGGCATGAGGTGATGCTCGTGTCGGTGACCGGCGCGTGCACGATCGCGCTGCCGATGTCGCCACGTCTCACGCTCGTCGAACTGAAGGCGAGCAAGACACCCTGGTCGCTTGCGTGCGCCATGCGCCGGCTCGCGTCGCGCCTGCGGGCGTGGCGACCGGACGTCGTCCACGCCCATATGGTGCACGCCAACCTGCTCGCGCGCCTCACGCGTGTGCTCGCGCCAATGCCGGTGCTCGTGACGAGCGCGCACAGTCGCAACGAAGGTGGGCGTGTCTGGATGCTCGCGTACCGGCTGACCGACCGGCTGACGGATCTGACGACCAACGTCAGCGACGACGCCGTGGCCGCGTTCGTCGCGCAACGCGCCGCGCCGCCCGGGCGCATCGTCAGCATGCCCAACGGCATCGATACCGCGCGCTATCGGCCCGATCCCTTGGCGCGCCAGCAATGCCGGGCTGCCATGCCCGGTGTCGGGGCGCTCGCCGCGCCCGTCGTGTTCGCCGCCGGTCGGATGGTCGAGGCGAAGGGCTATCCGGTGATGATCGACGCCTTCTCGCGCGTGGTCCGCGAGATGCCCGACGCCCGCCTGTTCATCGCCGGCGAAGGGCCGATGCGCGGCACGGTGCAGGCGCGCATCGATTCACTGGGCCTTGCACACGCCGTTACGCTGCTCGGCCGTCGCAACGACGTTGCGCAGTGGATGTGCGCGGCGGACGTGTACGCCATGTCGTCGGCATGGGAGGGCCTGCCGCTGGTGATCGGCGAGGCAATGGCCAGCGGTCTGCCAATCGTCTCGACCGACTGCGGCGGCGTGCGCGAGATGATCGGCGGCGCACCCGACGACGCCCCTGGCAACGCGCTGGTGCCCGTCGGCGACGCGCAACGACTGGCCGACGCGCTGCTGCGCACGCTGCGCGCCGGGCAGGACGCGCGGCATGCCATCGGCGCGGCGAATCGCGCCCGCATCGTCTCCCATTACTCGCTCGACGCCGTCGTGACACGCTGGCTGGATGTGTATGCCCGTCTGCGCGACACTGCGTTCTTCTAATTATTGACGTCTATGCAAGCCCCCGTCCTCTTTTGCTCGAACACATTCTGGTCGATTCACAACTTTCGTGGCGGACCGATTCGCGCCCTGTTAGGCAACGGACATCAAGTACATGTGGTCGCGCCCTACGACGACTACGCGCCGTTGCTGCGCGACATGGGTTGCACCGTACACATTTTGCCAATGGCATCTAAGGGACGCAACCCATTGCAGGACCTGGCACTCCTGTGGCGGATGTATCGTTTGTACCGACATATTCGCCCTGCCGTCTGCTTCCATTACACGATCAAACCGAATATCTACGGCGCCATCGCCGCCCACTGGGCAGGAATCGAATCGGTCTCGATAACGACAGGACTGGGCACCGTTTTCATTAACCAATCGATCATTACTCACATCGTGCGGATGTTGTATCGCTATGCATTCCGCCACACATGGGAGAACTGGTTGTTGAACGAATCCGACTTTGAGGCTATGGTCGCGGGCGGCCTTGTTGATTTACGTAAAGCACGTCTGCTGCCCGGCGAGGGTGTTGATCTCGACCACTTCGCCAGCGCACCATGGCCTGCGCAGGATGGCACATTCCGCTTTTTGCTGATTGCGCGATTGCTGCGCGACAAGGGCGTTCTGGAGTTCGTCGAAGCAGCTCGGCAGATAAGAGCGCAGATGCCGCACATCAGATTTCAGCTATTGGGGCCGGCCGACGTCGAAAACCCGACTGCCATCTCGCGCAGTCAGGTCGATTCCTGGGTGCGAGAGGGGCTTGTCGAATATCTGGGAGTGACTCAGGAGGTGCGGCCCTACATCGCACAAGCGCACTGCGTAGTATTGCCGTCGTATCGGGAAGGGTTGTCGCGCACACTCCTGGAAGCGAGCGCTATGGCGCGCCCAGTCATTACCACCGACGTTCACGGTTGCCGTGAAGTCGTCAGTGAAGGGGCCACCGGCTGGATCGTCCCAGCGCAAAACACTGCCGCACTAACGAAGCAAATGATACAGGTGGCCAATATGCCAGCGTGTGAACTCGCTGCGGTAGGCAGAGCGGGGCGTGCTAAAGTAGCGCAAAATTTCGACGAGCGATTGGTGATTGCCGAATATTTCAGAATACTTGGCGAACTCGGTCAAGGAACTTCGACACGCCAAATCGACCGTTAAGTGAACTTGGCAAGTCCCCCAATCGCTATCATAACTGGGCAATATGGTTAACGCGTCCGTATTATGCTGAACCTGACATTGGCATTCGTGGTTTCATTTGTCACTACGCTGCTCATCGTGCGTTACTCCCATGTCCACGCACATTTTTCCAGCGACAGCGACACCCGAGGGGTTCAGAAAGTCCACGCCAACCCCGTGCCTCGCATTGGAGGCCTGGGCATCATGCTTGGGCTGCTTGTGGCAGCCACCTTCGCCACGCTCGCCTACCCCGGCCGCACGGAGGATATTCTGTTGCTTGCGCTGAGTGCCGGCCCTGTATTTCTCGGTGGGTTTATCGAAGACATTACAAAGCGCGTTTCTCCGCGAGCGCGATTGCTTTGTGCAATGGTGTCAGCACTGGTGGCATATTGGATACTCGGCATCCACATCAATCGATTGGATATCGCGCCGCTTGATCGATTGCTGGCACTCCCGATGGCATCGGTTGCACTGACCGTGGTTTGCACTGCCGCCATGACCAACGCTGTCAATATCATCGACGGTTTCAACGGTCTCGCGGCGATGGTCAGCATTTTCATGTTCCTTTCGCTCGGGTACGTCGCATTTCATGTGGGCGACAATATTGTGCTTTCGGCGGCTATGATTATGGTCGGTGCCGTGCTCGGTTTTTTTATACTGAATTACCCAAACGGCCTGATTTTCCTCGGCGACGGAGGCGCATACTTTATTGGATTCATGCTTGCTGAACTGGCTATCCTGCTGGTGATGCGCAATCCGATGGTATCGCCGTGGTACCCCGCGCTGATGTTGATTTACCCGATTTTTGAAGTTTGTTTTTCCATTTATCGCCGCAGGTTCGTTCGAGGCGTTTCGCCGAGTATGCCTGACGGCGTGCACCTGCACATGCTGATTTACAAGCGGGTACTGCGTTGGGCCGTCGGATCCAAGGTTGCGGCACAGTTGGCACGGCGTAACTCAATGACGTCGCCGTATCTGTGGGTACTTTGCCTTTCTGCGGTCTTGCCGGCAACAATTTTCTGGCGCCACACTAAGGTTCTGGCTGTTTGCTGTCTTGTCTTCATTGTCGTGTATGTCTGGCTGTATCGACGGATCGTACGCTTCCGTTCGCCTCGATGGATGATTTATAAGAAGAAGTAAGACGCCGTCAGAATCATCTTTAGCAAGCCAAATCCCGGCTGCCGCATCGCCTCATGCTGAGTCTCGCCATCGCTCTCGTCGTGTCGTTCATCGCGACGCTGTTGATCGTTCGCTACGCGCACGTCCATGCCCGTTTTTCGGGTGACAGCGATGTCGCGGGCGTGCAGAAATTCCACGTGGTGCCGGTGCCGCGCATCGGTGGCGTGGGCATTCTGGCCGGACTGGTGGTGGCCGCCACCGCCCTGGGCTTCCCCTACCCCAAGGTGGCCCGCGACATCCTCCTGCTCGTGGCCTGCGGCCTGCCCGCCTTTCTTTCCGGCTTCATCGAAGACCTGACCAAACGGGTGACACCGACGGTTCGGCTGCTCTGCACGATGGTCGCCGCGCTGCTCGCCTGGCTGATGCTCGACATCCACATCAACCGCGTGGACATCGGCCTGGCGGACCGCGCGCTGGGGTTCGCGGCGGTGTCGGTGCCCCTCACGGTACTTTGCGTGGCCGGCATGGCCAACGCCGTCAACATCATCGACGGCTTCAACGGCCTGGCCGCGATGGTCGCGATGATCATGTTCGCCTCGCTCGGCTATGTCGGGTTCCAGGTGCAGGACCCGGTCGTGCTCACGACGTCGATGATCATGGTCGGCGCCATTCTCGGCTTTTTCATCTTCAATTTTCCCGGCGGACTGATCTTCCTCGGCGACGGCGGTGCCTACTTCCTCGGTTTCATGCTGGCCGAAATCGCCGTGCTGCTGGTCATGCGCAACCCGCAGGTGTCGCCGTGGTATCCCGCGCTGATGGTCATCTATCCGGCGTTCGAGGTGTGCTTCTCGATCTATCGCAAGCGCTTCGTGCGCGGTATCTCGCCCGGCATTCCCGACGGCGTGCACCTGCACATGCTCGTCTACAAGCGGCTGTTGCGCTGGGCCGCGGGCGCGCGAACGGCCAGTGCGCTCACGCAGCGCAATTCCTTGACCTCTCCGTACCTTTGGCTGCTATGCTTGCTGGCAGTGATCCCGGCGACGGTCTTCTGGCGGCATAGTCTGGTACTCGCCTTGTGCTGTGTCGCCTTCATGGTGACTTACGTCTGGCTGTATCTGCGCATTGTCCGCTTCAAGGCGCCGCGCTGGCTGATCTACAAAAAATGAACGACCACGGGGCGCCGCGCAGGGTCGACCGACATGCGCAGCCGCGGCACACGGAAGCCCCCTGATCGGGACAACGAGACAAGACAGCGCCACCAACGCGATGCGTGACATCTATGCCATCGGCGACCTCCAGGGTTGCCAAACGTCGTTTGAACAATTGCTCGCTCGCCTGCCGCAAGACGCCGATCTCTGGCTCGCGGGCGACCTCGTCAACCGCGGACCGCGCTCGCTCGACACGCTGCGACAGGTCATCGCCCTGGGCGATCGCGCCACCGCCGTGCTCGGCAATCACGACCTCCACCTGCTGGCTGTCGCGGCCGGCGTGCGTCAGGCCCACGGCAGCGACACCCTCGATGACATTCTCACCGCCCCCGACCGCGACACCCTCATCGACTGGGTCCGCCGTCAGCCGCTGGCGCATTTCGCGCGCGGGTACCTGATGGTGCACGCCGGGGTGCTGCCACAGTGGGATGCGGCACAAGTCATCGCGCTGGCCCGCGACGTCGAGACACAGCTTCGCGGCCCCGACTGGAAAACGTTCCTTTCACGCATGTTCGGCAATCAGCCCGACCAATGGCACGACGCGCTGAGCGACGAGGATCGTCAACGCCTGACCATCAATGCCCTCACCCGCATGCGCTTCTGCACGGCCGACGGGCGCATCGACTTCAAGATCAAGGAAGGAGCCGACGCGGCCACGGACGCGCTCAAGCCGTGGTTCGATGCGCCAGGGCGCCGCACCTCCGACGTCACGATGGTGTTCGGTCACTGGTCGGCACTGGGTCTGGTGATGCGCGAGAACGTGCTCGGTCTGGATACCGGCTGCGTGTGGGGCGGGCGACTCACGGCCGTGAAGCTCGCCGACGTACCTGCCGGGCGCGAACTGGTTCAGATCGACTGCCCGCAGATCCGCGATCCCCTGGCCCCGCTCGATGGCAAGTCGCGCAACAAGATCAGAAAGGCGGACGGGGCGGAAGACGCGCTCAAGGCCGCGAGGGCCGAGAAAGGCGAGAAGGGCGAGAAAGGCGAGAAAGCCCAGAAGGCCGAGAAGCCCGGCAACGGTGCTCGCAAGGCGGAAAAGCTCCCCGGAAAGGCGGCGAGGAAAGCAGCGAGCAAGGCGATCAACAAGGGGACGGCAAAGCGGTCCGCCAAGACCATCGGCAAAGCGACGGACAAAGGCGCGAAACGCAAGGGCGATTGAGCGCGTCAGATGCGCACTGCCTCGGCTGAGTCACCCGCTTCGCCGTCGAACGCCGCATCGCGCGATCCGACCGACCCGTTGGCCGGCAGCACGGCTTCGGGCAGAAACGCCTGCAGCGCCTCGCCGACCGCCTTCTGGGCACCCAGCGCAAACGCTCGCCGATGCTGTCCTTCCTGCGGATATTGCGGCGCCCCCACCGAAAGGCGCACCGTCATGGGCGGGGCGCGCAGAATCATGTCGATCGACTCGATCAGGCTCGTCTCGCCAATATATGCCGGCGCCATGGTGTGACGCCCACTCGCCTCATCCGCATAGAACAGGCACAGCGGCTGCACCGGCTTGCCGGTCGTGACCGGCGCCTGAAGCAGATTGGCATGGAACGGCAGCAGGCTGCGTCCGTCGGTGGTCGTGCCCTCCGGAAACACCGTGATGATGTCCCCGTCGCGCAGACAGTCCGAGAGGTAATGCATGATGCGGCGCGCGTCCGCGCGGCGTTCGCGCTGCAAAAAGATGGTCCGCGTCTGCACGCACAGCCAACCCACCAACGGCCAGTGGCGAATCTCCGCCTTGGCCACGAAGCGAACCGGACGCCACGCATTGATCGCGAAAATGTCGATCCACGACACGTGATTGCACAGCAGCATCACCCCGGATTCGGGCAGGGGCGCGTGCTGCTCGACTTCGAGACGCATGCCGCACAGTCTCAGCAGCTTTTGCGACCACAGGCGGATGCGGCGATGCTTCGCCGCTTCCGACAGGAACGGAAAGATCAGCAGTGCCACCAGCAGGCCACGCGCAAGATGCAGCCCCAGACGTAGTTTCTTGATCAACAGCACGGCAATCGCATCCTAGACGGCGGGACTTTCGTACGCCACGCGGCCACCGACCAGCGTGAGGCGTACACGCCCCGGCAATTCGTATCCCAAGAATGGGGTGTTGTGACCGCGACTGCGCATCTGCTGCGCGGACACGGTCCAGTGCTCCGACGGGGCGAAGACGCACAGATCGGCCGGCAAACCGGGAGCGAGCCGTCCGGCGCCCGGGGCCACCGCGGCCAGCCGCTGTGCCGGCCCATGCGTGACTCGCGCCAACGCATCGACCCACGGCACGCGTGCCTCGTCCGCCCATTTCACCACCAGCGACAGTAGCAGCTCGAGCCCGCTCGCACCGGGCAGCGCCTGCGCGAATGGCACGAGACGCGCGTCGGCGCCAAGCGGCGTGTGGTCCGAGCAAATGGCATCGACGGTACCGTCACGCGCGGCGTCGCGCAGCGCGTCGCGATCGCGTTGCGAGCGCAGCGGCGGATCGAGCCGGTACTGGGCGTCGAAATACCCGATGTCCATGTCCGTCAGGTGAAGATGATGGGCGGCAATGTCGCACGTCACCGGCAACCCTTCGGCCTTGGCTGCGCGCACGAGTGCAATCCCGGCGGCGGACGACAGGCGGCACAGATGCACGCGCGTGCCGGTCACCCGCACGAGTTCGAGAATGGTATGAAGCGCGATCGTCTCCGCCGCGACAGGGATGCCCGCCAGGCCGAGCCGCGACGCCACCGCTCCGCTGGCGGCCACGCCGCCCTCGGCCAGCGCCGCGTCCTGCGCACGCAGCCAGATTGTCAGGCCGAAAGTCCCCGCGTACTGCAATGCGCGCAGCAAGGTCCGGTTGTCGGCGACCGGCGCGTTCGCCTGTGACAGGCCAATACACCCGGCCCGGGCGAGTTGCGCCATCTCGGTGAGCTCACGTCCGGCGAGCCCGATCGTGAGCGCCCCCAAGGGATGCACTCGCGGATGCGCGTGCGACCGATGGGCGGCGCCCGTGCGCAGTTGCAGCATTTCGACGAGGTCCGGTTCGTCGAGCACCGGGTCGGTATCGGGCGGGCAGACCGTGCGCGTGACGCCGCCCGCGAGCGCCGCCACGGCCTCGCGCGCCGTGGTGACACCCCGTGCGGCCAGATCGACCAGCCCGGGCATCACGACACATCCCGTCGCATCGATGACGCGATCGGCCGTGAAATCGGCTGGCGGCGCCCCCATCGACGCGACGGCTCCGTCGGCGATGAAAATGTCGTGCTTCTGATCGGTCCGCGTCGCGGGATCGATGACGCGGCCCCCCTTCACATGCAGTTTCATGGCGCGTTCACCCGTGGTTTGCGGCAACGATGCTCATCACCGCCATGCGCACGGCGATGCCGAACGACACTTGCTCGAGAATGACCGACTGCGGCCCGTCGGCGACCGCCGAATCGATCTCCACGCCCCGGTTCATCGGGCCCGGGTGCATCACGATGGCGTCGGGCCTGGCCAGCGCCAGGCGCTCGGGCGTCAGCCCGTAGTAACGGAAATATTCGGCAGCGGACGGCAGCAACGCGCCGCTCATGCGCTCGTTCTGCAAACGCAGCATGATGATCACGTCCACGTCGCGCAGCCCTTCGTCCATATCGTGAAACACGCGCACGCCAAGCTGCTCGAGCCCCTCGGGCAGCAGCGTACGCGGACCGATGGCGCGGACTTCGGGCACGCCCAGGGTGGTGAGCGCATGAATATCCGATCGCGCCACTCGCGAATGCAGGATGTCGCCGACGATCGCGACCGTCAGGTTCTGGAATTCGCCCTTGTGATGGCGAATCGTGTACATGTCGAGCAGGCCCTGCGTCGGATGCGCGTGACGGCCGTCGCCCGCGTTGATCACGTGTACGTGCGGCGCGCAGTGTTCGGCGATCAGGTACGGTGCCCCCGATTGCGCGTGACGCACGACGAACAGGTCCGCATGCATGGCCGACAGATTGCCGATGGTGTCGAGCAGCGTCTCGCCCTTGCTCGTCGACGACGCGTTGATGTTCAGATTCAGCACATCCGCCGAGAGCCGCGCAGCCGCGATCTCGAACGTGGTGCGCGTACGCGTCGAGTTTTCGAAGAACAGGTTGAAGACCGATTTGCCGCGCAGCAGCGGCACTTTCTTGACGTCGGCATCGTTCACGCCGACGAACTGCGTGGCCGTGTCGAGGATATGCATGAGCACGGCGCGGGGCAGGCCCTCGACCGTGAGCAGATGCTTCAGTTCGCCGTTTCGATTGAGTTGCGGGTGACCGCGTCGGCCGAGCATGCCGTTAGCCATGCGCACGCTCCAGGCGGGAATCAGGCAGGCACATGCTCGTCGAAATACTGTTGGAGGATGATGCGGGCGGCCTCGGCATCGAGCGATGTCTTCTGCGACACCTTGACGCCGGCTTCGGCCAGCGCCGCGGCGGCCGCCACCGAGGAATAACGTTCGTCGACCCAGAATACGGGCACGCCGAACCGTCCGTTGAGCTGATTGCCGAAGCGTTTGGCCTGCTGCGTCATTTCGTGCGGAGTGCCGTCGGGATGGCATGGCAGCCCGACCACGATGCGCTCGGGTTGCCACTCGGTAATGAGTTTGCCCATCTCGGCAAACCGGACTTCGCGGTTGAGATTGGCCACGACAGTGAGCGCGCGGGCCTCGCGCAACAGGAGATTGCCGATCGCCACGCCGATCCGGCGCTCGCCGTAATCGAAGGCGAGCACCGTGGCGCTGCCAGCCGTCATGCGTGACCCGCGTCGGCGGAGAGCATCGACGACGTCACGCCAAGCAACGCCAGCGCGGCGTCGAAGCGCTCGGCGGGCGGGACGTCGAACACGATGCCCGGATCGGCCGCCACCGTGAGCCAGCCGTTGCGGCTGATTTCGTCTTCCAGTTGCCCGGCGCTCCAGCCCGAATGCCCCAGCGTGAGCAGGAAACGGTTCGGCCCCTGCCCGTTGGCCACGGCTTCGAGCACGTCCTTGGACGTCGTCATCTCCAGACCGCCCGGCACCGACAGCGACGAACTGTACGACGCGCCCGTGGCCTCATGCAGCACGAAGCCGCGCTCGGTCTGCACCGGGCCGCCGAAGAACACCGGCTGATGGGCCAGCGGATCGATTTCGAGCTTGAGGTCGAGCCGCTCGAAGAGCGATTGCAGGTCGATGTCGGTGGGACGGTTGATGACCAGCCCGATCGCCCCCTTCTCGCTGTGCTCGCACAGATAGACGACAGTGCCGGAAAAGGTCGGATCGGCCATGCCCGGCATGGCGATGAGAAACTGATTCGTGAGATTGATACGGTCGTTCGGCATAGGGCCAGAGTTTGTCGGAACCTGTTTGACGGTCTGCCGTCCGGTGCCGCGGGCCGCGGCGGGTCAGCAGACGAACTTTTTCCGCATCGTGGTACGGCCATCGGCCGCCAACGGCAGCCTTTGCGCCGACTTTATCACGGAACGTCGCGCCCGGTGACGAGCCTCTGTCCGAACACGCTGGCGTCCAGCGCACGTTCGCGCCACATCGCCATTTCGGCAATCAGATCGGGGCGTGCTTCGGGGTAGGTATCCGCGGCAAACTGATGCAGCATGCCGCGCAACGCCTTGACCGTCATCGCCAGCGCCGCCGGGCCGCCCGGCTCCGCCGGGGGCGACGCCGCCAGGCGTTCGCCGGTGGCGGCCACCGCCGCCGCAAGCCGCGCAACGGGCGCCAGCCCGATGGCTGCCGAGTATTCGGCAACCTTCGCCGCGACCGCCGGATCGTTCAGATTCGGAAGCGCCTCGTCCGCCAGGCTCAGGTAGGTCTGGCACACGTCCTGACGCACTGCGAGCGGTCCGATACGCAGCCAATCGCGCGAACTGTTGCCCACGCCCTGTTTTTGCGCCGCTTGCGCGGCATCGGCCAACGGCTCGGGAAGATGACCCGGACGGCGCAGCACGCCGAAATCGGCCAATAACGTGCCGAGCCAGCTGTCGGGCGCCTGCGCGTGCCACGTTGCCAGCGCCTCGAGCAGATCGTGACCGGGAATCGCATCGGCCGATGCCTTGCCGCCTTGGCGAGCCTCGGACGCTGCGACGGCACTGCCCGGCGACGTGTCGCCCGTGACGGCAGGGCGCGCCAACTGCTTGCGCAGTGCCATGTTCATGCGCCCGATCTGGCGCTTGTCGGCCAGACTGAGCGGAGCGCGCGCGAAACGCAGCCATGCGGCGGCGAGCCGCCAGTAATCGAGGGGCGCCGTCGCACCCGCGCGGTGCAAATCGGCGGCCAGATCGGCCAACTGGCCCAGCGCCGCCGTGGTATCGACGACGTCCGCATCGGGACGCAGCAGCCGCAGCAGCACACGCTCTACGTCCGCCCGCAGGGGCGCGGTGCCCGCCGGCAGCCCGTGCAATCGCGGCTGAGCGATCGCCCAGCCCGCCATGCGAAGCTCGCCGGGTGTGGGCGCACCCGGCCAGGTTTCGGCAACGGCGCCAGCGTCGCCCGTGCCGGGAGACACTACGGGCGCCACGCCCGCCTGCCAGATAGCGCGCTCGAACTGACGCAATGCGTTGCGCTGCGCGGAGTCCTGCGCGCCCGGCTGCCCGTAGGCCGCCTCCGCGATCGCCTGAACGAGCCGCTCGCCCTGCAACGCCCAGTCGGCATGGCCGCTGGACTGGAGCAAACGGTTGGCGCGCCGCAGCGGCCCGAGCGCCGCCGCAGGGCCGTTCGACCAGGCGTCGGACGCCTCGGTCAGGGCGTCAGCCACCTCGGGCAGCCGCCACAGCGGCAGGTCGCGCGCCTCCCGCGCTGGCGAACCGGCGGCGGCGGCGGCGATGACGGCGTTCTCGGGAACGTCAGGCGTGTTGGCGACGTCCGGTGTACGGGACATGGCGGACATGCCGAAGGTATCAGACGTATCGAAGCGGTCGGGCGTGTCCGACGTATCAGACGTGTCAGACGTGTCGGGCTTGTCGGACATACCCGACGTTTCGGACGGCGATTGCGGCGTCACCATGGGCCATCTCCTGGGCGTGCGGCCGGTCTCGGTGCGTCCTCAGATCTGCACCATCTCGAAATCTTCCTTGCGCGCGCCGCACTCGGGACAGGTCCAGTTGATGGGCACGTCTTCCCAACGCGTTCCGGGTGCGATGCCCTCGTCGGGCAGTCCGGCCTCTTCGTCGTAAATCCAACCACAAATGAGGCACATCCAGCTCTTGTATTCCATGCTTTCTTCAGCGACGGGCGTTCCGTTACAATGGCTTGTCAACCGCTTCGGGTCCCGGCGACGAGGTCGCGCGGTGTTGTGAGAACCCAGCCGGTGCATTGTCCGGCGGGTCAGGCCCACGGCGCTTGCCAGCGCTCCGAAACGGGCATTTAAGGCGTGATGGTACCAACGAACCCCAAGCCTGACCAGATCGCCGTCTATCCTGCCTCCATGCACATCGAATCCCCTCCCATTCTGCTGACCTTCGGCCTGGCCGATCCCACTTCGGCGACCGGCGTCCAGGCCGACCTGCTCACCTTTGCGAGCATGGGCGGCTATGGCGTCTCGGTGCTGACCGGCTATTCGTCGCAGGACTCGCGCACCTGCGACGAAGTGCAGCCGATCGACCCGGACTGGATCGCCGACCAGGCGCGCATGCTGCTCGAAGACATGCCGGTGGCAGCCTTCAAGGTCGGCAGCGCGGTGAACGCCGAAAACGTGGCGGCCATTGCCGAGATCGTGGCCGACTACGACGAGACGCCGCTCGTGGTCGCGCCCGACTTCGGGCTGGCCGGCGAGCACCTGCTCTCGGCCGACGAGCTGCGCGAGGCGACGGCCAGCCTGCTCGTGCCGCAAGCCAGTGTGCTGGTCGTGAATCCGGCCAGCGCGGTGTCGCTCGCGCAGACGATCACGGAAAACGAGAGTCTGTCGCTCGACGAAGCGGTATCGGTCCTGCTGGAAAACGGCTGCGAGTTCGTGCTCGTGAGCGACAACAACGCGCCGCAATTCACCCACACGCTATATTCGGACGGCGGCATCATCCGCGAAGATGCGTGGGACCGCCCTGCGCATAACGTGGCTGGCGCCATCGACACGCTCGCCGCCGCCGTTACCGCCATGCTTGCGAACGGCCTGGCAGTCCCGGAAGCCGTGCGCGAAGCGCAGGAATATCTGCAACAGGTGCTCGAGAATGCGTTCCGCCCCGGAATGGGACGCCACTTTCCCGACCGCTTCTTCTGGGCGCGCGGCGACGAGAACGAACCGGAAGAAGGCGCCGCACCCGGCGCTTGAGGGCCTGAGGGCCTGAGGGCCTGGGCGCAGGGGGAATCACGACAAGGGGCATCCCGCATCGCGCTCAGGCATCGTCGCTCGCGTCGCCCGACTGGCCCTTCGGGCGTCCCCACACCTCGATCACCCGTTTGACGAACGGCTTCAGGTCGTCGCCCTGCTCGCGCAACATGCGAATCAGCGCGGCATATTGTCCCGGAAAGATCGCCGAGTTGTAGTTCTTCAGCCGCTGAATGTCGCGCAGCGCCTCGTCATCGCGCCCCGCGAGCGCGAGCAACACGATGTAGCGCTTGATCATCGTGGGCCCCGCGCCCAAGGCCAGCGCCTCACGGTGCGCGGCCAGCTTCTCGTCCAGACGGTCGCGATCGAGATACAGCGCGCCGGTGACCGCATAGTCGCCGTACGGCGCGAAGAACAGCGCCGGATCGGTGCGGTACGTATCGATCTTGCCCGCCCGATAGGCGACTTCGACACGCTGGTAGTCACCGATCAGCCACGGAATCGCCACGCACGCGAAAAGCACGATCACGCCGTTGATGGCCGCCGTCGCGGTCGGCGAGACACTGTCGATCGCCCGGGTGTCGCACAGCCCCAGCAGGAACAGCGCGGGCAGCAGGAAGAACGCGTAATGCTGTGGATATTCGAGCATCGCGTGGATGGCCAGCATGCCGAGCAGCACGAATGCGAGCGCGATCGGCGCATTGCGGATCTCGCGCACGGCGCGCGCGAACCAGAACGCGAGGGGCACGAGCACCGCCAGCGTGCCGACGATGCCGGTCTTCGCGAGCAGGTCGAGCAGCACGTTATGGGCGTTGTCCGCCATTTCCACCGGACCGAGCTTGTCGACCAGGGCGAACTGTGCATCGATATAGTTCGACCAACCGGCCCCCAGCCACCAGTGCTCCCGGAAAATCGCGAATCCGTATTCCCAGAGGTTCAGTCGCCCGGTCACCTGCCCCGCTTGATGCATGCGTGCGACGGCGCTGCCGTCGAGCTGCCATCCCCACGCCACGTTGGCCCAGCCGACGAACATCGTCATAAGCGCGAGCAGCGGCAGGATCGCCACCGGCACGAACCATCGCATGGAGCGGCGCATCGGGCGCGCCGGATCAGTCCGTTCCGCCCACACCATCCACGCACCGAACGCCGAGAGCAAAGTCAGTTGCAGCCACGGCGTGCGCGAGCCGGTCAGGCAGATACCGACGTCGAACGCCGCGCAAACGAGCACCCAGGCCCATGCGGGCAACTTGCGCTGATACCACAGGTAGAACGCGCCGGCGCTGGCGAGCGACAGATACGTCGCCAGATGATTCGGCTGGTACATGTTGCCGAACAGGCGCCGCGCAACCGTCACGGTGTACCTGGCGACCAGCCACGGCACATGCGCCTCGAGATGAAACGCCTGCACCAGTTGCGCTCCCACCGCGTATAACCCGCCAAGCGTGAGCGCGGCCGCACTCCAGCGCATGAGCACACCGCGCCAACCCAACTGCGCCAGCCAGAATCCGGTACTGACCGCGACGATCATGCCCACGCCATAGAGCAGCGCCGTCAGCATCAATTGCGGCAGCTCGGTCGGCATGATGGCGCGCTGCACGAGAATCACCGCCACGAACGCGAGCGGCATCCAGCTCACGCGCGGCATGCGCAAGGCGCGTGCGTCGCGTTGCCATACGGCAATCATCGACAGCACGCCTAGGCAAGCAAACAACGAAAAGGCCAGCGACTCCGAGTAAAAAGTGGAGATCGGGTACGTGTGCTTGACGAGGTTATAGGGCAGAGCCCAGATCAGGGCGAGCGTGAGCCCGATCAACGATAGAAGCAGAGGAGGAAACAAGATCGCCGCCGTGCGATGCACCGGTTGGAAGATGCGCAAGCATAACGAAAAATGGCCGCCCGGGGGCAGCCATTTACCCGTTCGTCAGGCGCCCCGCTGGGTCGCCGCGCCACGGCACTCGGGAGGCGCGAGCTTCGCGGGCAGCGTGGCACCGCCGGGTGCGCCCTCGCGACCTTGTGCGTAACACGTCCATACGATCTGGCCTTCAGGCGCCTTGCCGACCGTCAGCGCCATGGGCTTGCCGTCGGGACCGGCGCTCGTGGGCACCAGCACCAGAGCACCGTCGCCAGCGCGCTGGGTGTAGGCGACCGTGACGTTGCCGCTCACCGAGTCGATGGTCACGGCGTTCACGTTGTCGGTCGCACTCGGCGCTTGCCAACCGCTATTGAACGGGGCGCCGTGCATGGCGTTCTCGCTCACGAGCGCCTTGGCCGACGCGGCCGCGCCCAGTCCCTCGACGACACGCGCACGCACCAGATAGTTTTGCAGATACGGAACCCCTGCCGTGACCAACACGCCGATGATCGCCAGCACGATCATCAGCTCGATCAGGGTGAATCCCCGGGATTTGGCGAGACCGGTGGTCCGGTGGCCGAAACGACGCATTGTGTAACTCCCTGCGAAAGCAATGAAAACAAAAGGGACTTCGGGGGGGAAGTGGGCGGAGTATGCCATACCCCCGTCGGCCGGCGCCCTGCCACAGATCAAATCGGGCGGCGCCGCGTGGACGGTCAGAATCGTCTTATCCAAAGACAGGACGATTCGTCCGAATTGTCGTCCGGATCGGGCGAGATTCTCCCGGAACATCCGCCACAAGAACCGGCGAATTCGAAATGGACCCGATTATTCCGAAGAGGTTGCACGCGCCTGGCGAGCCTCGCTGCGACGTTTGAGTGCGAGGCCCACGATCACCACCAGCGCGGCGCCGACGGTGGCCCCCACGTAGTGGGTGTATTCGCCGGCGTCGCCCGGCAGGCGGAGCAGATGACCGATGCCGGGGTCGGAGACGATCAACCCGCCGGCGATCCAGCCGAGCAGCGCGGCGCCGACGAGGACGATGAACGGAAAGCGGTCGAGCGCCTTGAGCACCAGTTGCGAGCCCCAGACGATGAGCGGAATGCTCACGAGCAGCCCGAAGATGACCAGCGGCAACTGGTGATGCCCTGCCGCGCCTTCGGCGGCACCGGCAATGGCGATCACGTTGTCGATGCTCATGACGAGATCAGCGACGATGATGGTCTTCACCGCCGTCCACAGCTTGTCGGCGGGCTTCACGCTGTCATGGGCATCGGGGTCGGGCACCAGCAGCTTGATACCGATCCAGAGCAGCAGCAGGCCGCCCAATGCCTTGAGATACGGCACGGCGAGCAGTGTCACGGCGAACGCGATCAGCACCACGCGCAGCACGATCGCGCCCGCGGTGCCCCAGACAATGCCTTGCAGTCGTTGTTTGGCCGGCAGGTTGCGGCAGGCGAGCGCGATCACCACGGCGTTGTCGCCACCCAGCAGGATGTCGATCATGATGATCTGCAGGACCGCGGCCCAGTTCAGCTCGGCAAAAAACTCAAGCATTGCGAGATTTTCCTCGGGAACGAACAAAACGGATGCGCCCCATGCGGCGCACAGCGCCGGCCAAACGGCTCACGTAAATTCCGCGTGCCGTCTGAAAAACGCCAAAGCAAAAAAGGGAGCCCGATGCTCCGGGCTCCCTTTTTCCTGACCGGCGGCGCGGCTGCCGGTTCCGGCAAGCGCGCTTCGGTCATCCAGCGGAAATTACAGGATCGACTTGAGCAGACGGCCCATTTCCGACGGGTTGCGGGTCACCTTGATACCGCAGGCATCCATGATTTCCAGCTTGGCTTCGGCCGTATCGGCGCCGCCCGAGAGCAGCGCACCAGCGTGGCCCATGCGCTTGCCCGGAGGCGCCGTCACGCCTGCGATGAAGCCGACGACCGGCTTCTTCATGTTGTCCTTGATCCACTCGGCGGCATTGGCTTCGTCCGGACCGCCGATTTCACCGATCATGATCACGGCGTCCGTTTCCGGATCGTCGTTGAACATCTTCATGACGTCGATGTGCTTCAGACCGTTGATCGGATCGCCACCGATACCGACGGCGCTCGACTGACCCAGACCCAGCGCGGTCAACTGACCGACGGCTTCGTACGTCAGGGTGCCCGAGCGCGAGACCACGCCGATGCGACCCTTCTTGTGGATGTGACCCGGCATGATGCCGATCTTCAGCTCGTCCGGCGTGATCACGCCCGGGCAGTTCGGGCCGAGGAGCAGGGTCTTACGACCTTCGCGACGCATGCGGTCCTTCACTTCGATCATGTCGCGAACGGGAATCCCTTCCGTGATGCAGATCGCCAGGTCCAGATCGGCCTCGACGGCTTCCCAGATGGCGGCGGCAGCACCCGCGGGCGGCACGTAGATCACCGACACGGTGGCGCCGGTTTGCGCCTTGGCGTCCTTGACCGAACCGAAAATGGGAATGCCTTCGAAGTCTTCGCCGGCCTTCTTCGGGTTCACGCCGGCGACGAACGCGTTCTTGCCGTTCGCGTATTCGCGGCACATGCGGGTATGGAACTGGCCGGTTTTGCCAGTGATACCCTGGGTGATGACCTTGGTGTCTTTGTTGATCAGAATCGACATTGCTTGATTTCCTTCGTCTGGTTGCCCGGCGTACGCTCACCCCTCGGGGCGGCGCACCGCGTCAGGCTTCGACTGTTCTGGTTACTTGCCTGCGGCGGCCGCGACAACCTTCTGGGCAGCTTCTTCCATGCTGTCCGCAGAAATGATCGGCAGGCCGGATTCGGCCAGCATCTTCTTGCCCAGTTCCTCGTTCGTGCCCTTCATGCGCACGACCAGCGGCACCTTCAGGGAGACGGCCTTCGAGGCTGCGATCACGCCTTCGGCGATCACATCGCAACGCATGATGCCGCCGAAGATGTTGACCAGAATGGCGGTCAGGTTCGGGTTCTTCAGCATGATCTTGAACGCTTCGGTGACCTTCTCCGTCGTGGCGCCACCGCCCACGTCCAGGAAGTTCGCCGGCTCGCCGCCGAACAGCTTGATGGTGTCCATCGTGGCCATGGCCAGGCCGGCGCCGTTCACCAGGCAGCCGATGTTGCCGTCGAGCGAGATGTAGGCCAGGTCGAACTTCGAGGCTTCGACTTCGGCCGGATCTTCTTCATCCAGATCGCGGTAGGCCACGATTTCCGGGTGACGGTACAGGGCGTTCGAGTCGAAGTTGAACTTGGCGTCCAGCGCGGTGACCGTGCCGTTGCTGCTCACGTTCAGCGGGTTGATTTCGGCCAGCGAGGCGTCCGTTTCCCAGAAGGCCTTGTACAGACCCTGCAGGATCGTGCGGGCTTGCGGGATCGAAGCGTCGGGGATGCCGATCTTCTTGGCCAGGTCGTCGGCCTGGGCATCGGTCAGGCCGACCGACGGCTCGACGATGACCTTGTGGATCAGTTCCGGGTGCTTTTCGGCGACTTCTTCGATGTCCATGCCGCCTTCGCTCGAACCCATCAGCACGATCTTCTGCGTGACGCGGTCGACCACCAGGCTGACGTACAGTTCATTCTTGATATCGGCGCCTTCTTCGATCAGCAGGCGATTGACCTTCTGGCCTTCCGGACCGGTCTGATGCGTGACCAGTTGCATGCCGAGGATCTGGCCGGCGTATTCGCGCACTTGCTCGATCGACTTGGCAACCTTCACGCCGCCGCCCTTGCCGCGACCGCCTGCGTGAATCTGGGCCTTGACCACCCAAACCGGACCGCCGAGTTCTTCGGCTGCCTTAACGGCCTCGTCCACGGAAAACGCCGGAATGCCGCGGGGCACCGCGACTCCGAATTTCCGGAGGATTTCCTTGCCTTGATACTCATGAATCTTCATGCGTGATTCCCTTCTTGCTGAGTTGGAAGTTTGGGTTCGAGCTTGCGAGTCGAGGCACCATCGCGCACCGCTTCTGTTGTGACGGGCGTCGTGGGCTCGTTCGCTCGATCGTTTGCGCGGCCGTTGAACCAGCGCGGGTAAAACCGGCGCACTGCCTCGCCATCAAACCGAAGGGCGTGACAATGTCCGAGTTGGAAAGGAGGGGCCGACGCCTGCGCGTCATTGGCGGCCTTGAGCGCCGTGTCGGGCGTGTGAATCACCACGCCGGCAAAGGCCTGAATCGCTGCCGTGGGCAGGACACTGCAAAGTTCGGTCAGATGCGTACAACCCGCCGCGCCGCCAAGGCGCTCGCGAACCGCATGGCGAAAGCCGCGTCGCAGGTTCAGGCCAATCAACTGACGGTAATCCGGGCCGATCCGGTCGCAAATGCCGGGATATGGCACCCAATCGGAGACGGCTTCGGCGTCACGCACCTCGAAATTCTCGTCGATCGTGACACGCAGCCAGAGCTCGTGAATCGGCGTGCCCTCCTTGCGAAGCCCCGTCGCCAATGCAAAGTCCCGATCCTTGTGGTCGGTCAGGCAGGCTTCAATGTCCCATAGGCCGTCGTCGCGCGAATACGCTTCGACAGCGATCGTGCGGCGGTGACGCAGGGTACGAGGGGCGGGCTCAGAGAGCGGCATGCGAGAGTGTGCAATGCATGAACGCGGAAAGATCTTGATTCTAGCATAGGCAGCGGCGTGTCCTGCCGCAGTGCAGCAGACGCCCGCTGCATAAGGGGGAATTCGCCGACCCGTCGGTCGGTTTATCAAAATTGATGGGGAGACGCACGCATGGTGCAACGCCATATCGCGATAAGCGAGGCACGACGCGTCACGCGAGTTTCATGTCGTCGTCATGTCAGCGTTCATGCGGGTTGTGAAGCAATGCACCGCACGCGCCTGTTGCCGATAAATGCCGATGAATCGCCATCGATTCATGACGAAAGCGAAGGTATGCGCGTCAGGCGTCGTCCGAAAACTCGTCGGCGCCACGCACGATTTTGCTGATAACGGTACTTGAAAAGCCCCGTGCAGCCAGAAACCGCATCTGCTTGGCCCGCGCTTCCGGGGTGGTGGCGACTTCACCGAACTTTTTTTGCCATACGGCGCGGGCGCGGGCGAGTTCCGTGGCGCGGAGCTGCTCGGTGAGCGTGGCGACCGTCTCGGGATCGACCTGATGTTGCTTGAGCTCGCCCACGATACGCGTCGTCCCCAGGCGCGACGCGCGTCGGTTCACCACGCTTTCCGCGAACCGCTCATTGGATAGCCAGCGCTCGTGCTCGAGGCTGTCGAGCAGGCGATCGAGTGCTTCGGGATCTTCCGCATCGGCATAAGGCGCCAGCTTGCGACGCAACTCCGCACGGCTGTATTCGCGACGCGCGAGGTAAGACAGCGCGCGCCCCTTGAGGCTCAGCACGGGTTTGCGCGACGGCTTTGCCGCAACGGCTTCGTCGCCGGGCGGCGGCGCAGCGTTCGGATCTCGGGGAGGACGTCGCTGAATCATGAGCTCATCGTGGCGCAAATCGCGCGAACGCAGTCAGAAAACAAAAACGGCAACGCGAAGCCATGTGGCGTCGCGTTGCCGTTTCGACTGAGGAGGATTAGGCCTCGTCTGCTTCGATCTCGCCGGTCTCGTTGATCGCGGTCACGCCAAGCGATGCGCGGACCTTGTTCTCGATCTCATGGGCGATATCCGGATTCTCGCGCAGGAACTCGCGCGCGTTGTCCTTGCCCTGACCGATCTTCTCGCCGTTGTAGCTGTACCAGGCACCGGCCTTTTCGACGATCTTTGCATTCACGCCCAGATCGATGATCTCGCCTTCGCGCGAAATGCCCTGGCCGTAGAGGATGTCGAAAATTGCCTCGCGGAACGGCGGCGAGACCTTGTTCTTCACGACCTTGACGCGGGTTTCGTTGCCGACCACCTCGTCACCCTTCTTGATCGAACCGATACGGCGGATATCCAGACGCACCGACGAGTAGAACTTCAGCGCGTTACCGCCCGTGGTCGTTTCCGGGTTGCCGAACATCACACCGATCTTCATGCGAATCTGGTTGATGAAGATCACCGTGCAGTTCGTGCGCTTGATCGTGCCGGTCAGCTTGCGCAGCGCCTGCGACATCAGACGCGCCTGCAGACCCGGCAACGAATCGCCCATTTCACCTTCGATTTCGGCCTTGGGCACCAGTGCCGCCACCGAGTCGATGATGATGAGGTCGATGGAGCCCGAACGCACCAGGGCGTCGGCGATCTCCAGTGCCTGCTCGCCCGTGTCCGGCTGCGAGATCAGCAGATCCGGCACCGAGACGCCCAGCTTGCTGGCGTAGCCGACGTCGAGCGCGTGCTCCGCGTCGATGAACGCGCACGTGCCGCCGATCTTCTGCATTTCGGCAACGACCTGCAGCGTGAGCGTGGTTTTCCCCGACGATTCCGGGCCGTAGATTTCGATCACGCGGCCGCGCGGCAGGCCGCCGACGCCGAGCGCGATGTCCAGCCCCAGCGAGCCGGTCGAGACGACCTGGATGTCCGCTTCGACCTCGCCGTCGCCCAGACGCATGATCGAGCCCTTGCCGAATTGCTTCTCGATCTGCGCGAGGGCGGCGGCAAGCGCCTTGCCTTTCTCGGCCGACAGATTGGCAGACCCTTTCTTGCTTTCTTCCATGAATCGTCCTTTGATATGATGAGCGAGACGGCTCGAGTGACGCGTGATTGCCGGTACTGTATAAAAAACCAGTGCTATTTGCAAGCCCCTGTTGTCCGAAAACGCCGAAACGACAAAAAAAGCCGCGAACCACGCGCCGCAACATCACAGGAGACACACCGCTGCCGTCAGGCGCCGGTGCCTAAACCAGCCTATCACGCCCATGCGAATTCTCATCGCAGAGGATGACAGCATTCTGGCCGACGCCCTGACCCGCTCACTGCGCCAGGGGGGCTACGCCGTCGATCACGTCAAGACCGGGCTCGAGGCCGACTCCGCACTCTCCGCCCAGACGTTCGATCTGCTGATTCTCGATCTCGGCCTGCCCCGCCTGCCCGGTCACGAAGTGCTGCGTCGCTTGCGTGCCCGCAATTCCCATTTGCCCGTGCTGATCCTGACGGCATCCGACAGTGTCGATGCGCGCGTCAAAGGTCTCGATCTCGGCGCCGACGACTACATGGCGAAGCCGTTCGCGCTGGCCGAGCTCGAAGCTCGCGTGCGCGCGCTCACGCGACGCGGTGCCGGCGGCGGCTCGACCGTCATCCGTCACGGGCCGCTCAGTTTCGATCAGGTCGGGCGCACCGCCTATATCAATGAGCAGATGCTCGACCTGTCCGCGCGCGAGCTCGAATTGCTCGAGGTATTGCTGCTGCGTACAGGCCGACTCGTCTCCAAGGAGCAACTCGTCGATCACCTTTGCGGCTGGGGTGAGGAGGTGAGCAACAACGCCATCGAGGTGTACATGCACCGGCTGCGCAAGAAAATCGAGCCGAGCGGCGTGCGTATCGCCACGATCCGCGGGCTGGGGTATTGTCTGGAGAAGCCGGCCACCGCGCCTGCCACCGCCGCCTGACGACCGTGGTGCGGTCTCGACGGAAAGGACGTGTATGGCGTTGCCGCGTCCCCGGCGCGGCGGGGCCCGCGACGAATCCCCGCGATCCCGGTGTGGCTCCCCTTTCCGGTTTCGGCCCCGGTTTCGGTCTCGCCTCCTTTCGTTCTCCTGTCCGATGCGCCTGAGCTTCCGCCATTCCAATCGCACCGCGCAAGCGACCCCGGACGCGACGTCCCACGGCGCGCCGCGCGCATCCGCCCGCCGCGACAAGGCAACGCCCGACCACGACGTGTCTGCGCCCGAGGCCGCCGATCCCTTCGACCCCTACGCCGATCCGTTCGTGCGCCCGGGATTCGGCGCACCGCTCGAGCGCGAAGCCGAGCCGCCGCCGCGCTCGCTGTTCGGCGAAATTCTCGACTGGATGCTCGCGCCGCTGCTGCTGCTCTGGCCGATGAGCATCGCCGTGACGTATCTCGTTGCGAAATCGATTGCCAACGGCCCGTTCGATCGGGCGCTCGAGACCAACACCTACGTCCTCGCCCAGCAGGTGCACACCGATCGCGGCCGGGTCACGCTGACGCTACCCATGCCCGCGCGCGATCTGCTGCGCGCCGACACCACGGACAACGTCTACTTCCAGGTGCTCGGTGCCAAGGGAGAACTCGTCGCCGGAACCGCCGAGCTGCCGCTGCCGCACGAAGACGACCGTCCGCAACCCGGCGTGGTCCAGTTCCGCGACGAAACCGTGGGAGGCAACGACATTCGCGTGGCCTTTACCTATGTCGACCTGCCGCGCATGGCGCCGCCCGGCAGCATGGCGCTCGTACAGGTGGCGGAGACGCTCGACAAGCGGAGTCAGTTGGCCAACGAAATCATCAAGGGCGTGATCCTGCCGCAGTTCGTGATCCTGCCGCTGGCGATCGTGCTCGTCTGGTTCGGCCTGTCGCGCGGCCTCGCGCCGTTGCATGCGTTGCAGGAACACATTCGCGCCCGGCGCCCCGACGACCTGTCGCCGCTCGAGGCACGCCAGGCGCCCCCGGAGATCGCGCCCCTCGTCAATTCGCTCAACGATCTGCTCGAACGTCTCGAACAGAACATGAAGCTGCAGCAACGTTTCATTGCCGACGCCGCGCATCAACTCAAGACACCGCTCGCCGGGCTGCGCATGCAGGCCGAACTGGCATTGCGCCAGACCTCGCCGGATGAGCTGCGTCGCTCTCTCTCGCAAATCGCGGTGAGCTCCGAGCAGGCCGCCCGGCTCGTCAACCAGTTGCTCGCGCTCGCGCGGGCGGAGAACAGCGCGAACGACGCCGCCGCGTTCACGCCGGTCAACCTCAGCCTGCTGGCCCGCAGCGCGATGCAGGACTGGTTTCAGGCCGCCTTTGCCAAGCGCATCGATCTGGGTTTCGAGGAGCCGCCGTTCCCGGTGCATCTGTCGGGCCAGCCCGTGATGCTGCGCGAGATGCTCAACAACCTGATCGACAACGCGATCCGCTATACGCCCGTTGGCGGCAAGGTGACGGTGCGTCTGCGGCATGAAGCGTCCGACGGCTTCGTTCATCTCGAGGTCGAAGATACGGGGCCCGGCATTCCTTCGACGGAACGCCCGCGCGTGTTCGAACGCTTCTATCGAATTCTTGGCAGCGACAGTGACGGCAGCGGTCTGGGGTTGGCGATCGTGCGCGAGATCGTGCAGATCCATCGCGGCGACGTGAGCGTACTCGACCATGTCGATGCGCAGCATCCCGAAGCGACCGGCACGCTCATCCGGGTCACGTTACCGCTCGCCGATGGGCCTATCGAAAACCCTCATGCGTGACGAAAACACGCGAAATACGTTCAATTTCATGCGAAAGCCGAGGGTAATTCCCTAGCGGCGTAAGCTTCGAGTCAGTTTGGCGTCAGACGGCGGTAAGGTTGCGCTCCAATAATCAGTTGCAACGGCCCGGGTGCGTCCCAGGGGCGTGCTTACATTACAGGAGACAACCGCATGGCTACTGCAACGACAGCCACCTCCCACGCGCCGATGACCGCAGAAGAAAGAAAGGTCATCTTTGCGTCGTCGCTGGGCACGGTGTTCGAGTGGTACGACTTTTACCTGGCCGGTTCGTTGGCCGCCTTCATCAGCAAGCAATTCTTCTCCGGCATCAACCCCACGGCGGCGTTCATTTTCACGCTGCTGTCGTTTGCGGCAGGTTTCGCGGTGCGTCCGTTCGGCGCGATCGTGTTCGGCCGGATCGGCGATCTGGTGGGGCGTAAGTACACGTTCCTCGTGACCATCACGCTGATGGGTCTGTCGACGCTGGTGGTCGGTCTGCTGCCGGGCTATGCCTCGTGGGGCATCGCCGCTCCGGTGATCTTCATCGCCATGCGCCTGCTGCAGGGTCTTGCGCTCGGCGGCGAGTATGGTGGTGCTGCCACGTACGTTGCGGAGCACGCACCGCACGGCCGTCGCGGCTTCTACACGTCGTGGATTCAGACGACGGCCACGCTGGGTCTCTTCCTGTCGCTGCTCGTGATTCTGGGCACCCGCATGATCATGGGCGAGGAAGCGTTTGCCGACTGGGGCTGGCGCGTGCCGTTCGTGCTGTCGATCGTGCTCTTGTTGATCTCGCTGTGGATTCGTCTGCAATTGAGCGAGTCGCCGGCATTCCAGCGCATGAAGGCCGAGGGCAAGGCATCGAAGGCGCCGCTCAAGGAGTCGTTCGGCGAGTGGAAGAACCTGAAGATCGTGATTCTGGCGCTGGTGGGTCTGACCGCCGGTCAGGCCGTGGTCTGGTACACGGGCCAGTTCTACGCGCTGTTCTTCATGACGCAGGTGCTCAAGGTCGACGGCAACACCGCGAACATCATGGTGGCGCTGGGCCTGTTGGTCGGAAGCCCGTTCTTCGTGTTCTTCGGAGCGCTGTCGGACAAGATCGGTCGCAAGCCGATCATCATGGCCGGCTGCCTGCTCGCGGCACTGCTGTACTTCCCGATCTTCAAGGCACTGACGCACTATGCGAATCCGGCCCTCGAAGCGGCGACGGCGCGCTCGCCGATCACGGTGATCGCGGATCCGAACGAGTGCTCGTTCCAGTTCAACCCGGTGGGTACGTCGAAGTTCACCAGTTCGTGCGACATTGCGAAGAGCTTCCTTTCGCGCGCGGGCCTGAACTATCACAACGAGACCGCCCCGGCGGGCACCATGGCGACGGTGAAGATCGGCGACAAGGTCATCGCGTCGGTGGATGGCAAGGCTGCGGACGCCAAGGATCAGGTCAAGGCTTTCGAGGCGAACATGGCGGCCACGCTCAAGGCCGACGGTTATCCGCCGAAGGCTGACCCGGCCCAGATGAACAAGCCGATGATCGTGGTCCTGCTGGCGATTCTGGTGATCTTCGTGACGATGGTGTACGGTCCGATTGCGGCAATGCTGGTGGAGCTGTTCCCGACGCGCATTCGCTACACGTCGATGTCGCTGCCGTATCACATCGGCAATGGCTGGTTCGGCGGCTTCCTGCCGGCAACCGCCTTCGCCATCGTGGCCGCCAAGGGGGACATCTACTCCGGCCTCTGGTACCCGATCGTGATCGCGCTCGTGACCTTCGTGATCGGCACGCTGTTCATCAAGGAAACCAAGGACGTCGATATCTACGCCAACGACTGACGGGTGTCCTCGATCGACCGATCGACCGATCGGTGAGCGCCGGGGCCTTCGGGTCCCGGCGTTTTCATTTGTGCCATGAAGATTGCGCGGGCGATCGGGATGCGTCCGGGCAGCCCCTGCCGCGACGGACGAGCGAGCCGTGCAAAAGGCTACCGAACGATCTTTATCGTTTCGCAAAAAAGATGTTGACAGCCTATGGGGGCCTACCTATAATCTTTCTTCTACGGCGAATTAGCTCAGTCGGTTAGAGCGACGGAATCATAATCCGCAGGTCCGGGGTTCGAGTCCCTGATTCGCCACCAAATTTGAAAACGGCTTCCAGCGATGGAAGCCGTTTTTTTATCCCCGAACGCCAACGTCGCATCGGGATTCGTCGAGCAGCGAGCGCATCATATCACCCTGAACGACCACATCGGTCGCAGTCCGTGCGGACGCACCCCGAACCATTGCCAGCCCCCATCACTCCATAATGCCGCCCGCAAGGCGCCGACCATGACGCCTTGCATTTGCGCAACGCCGTCAATTAATCGAAATCGAACATCTCGAACAGCGACTTCTTCTTGCGCGGCTGGCTGTAATGCCGTCGCCGATCGTCGTGTCCATAATGTCTGTCGTGCGTGTCGTACGAATGGCGATCGTCGCGATGCTCTCGCGTGTCGCGTTCCATCCGCTGCGAACGCTCATGATGACGCGCCGATTGCGGCGACGTCATCGCCGGACCGCCATCGGTGCGCTCGATCAACTTGTCCAGTTCGCCGCGATCGAGCCACACGCCACGACACGTCGGACAATAGTCGATCTCCACGCCCTGACGCTCCGTCATCAACAAATCCGGGGTACCGCACACAGGACACTTCATCGTTTCGCTCCGTCACTGAAAAGACAACGCCCTCAATGTATCGGGCGCAGCGCAACGAAAAAACCTGCATTTTCATTCACTCAACTTCGAAAAAAACGAACTCCCCACCACCATGAAAAAACCCCCAAGGGTTGGCGTTGACGCCAACCCTTGGGGGCAGCTCAGTTCCCGGCGCGCGCCGCGCGCGTCTCAAAGACGCGCCGGCATGTGCGCCGTGCCGGCGCCGTTCAGTGCACCACCCGCGCCTTCTGGGCGTTGCGGCGCGCCTTCGCACGACGCGTGAGCATGTTCAGCCCCTCGACGAATGCCGAGAACGCCATCGCCGCGTAGATGTATCCCTTCGGCACATGCGACCCGAAGCCCTCGGCGATCAGCGTCATACCGATCACCAGCAGGAAGCCCAGCGCCAACATCACGACCGTGGGGTTCGCGGCAATGAACCGCGAAAGCGGCCCCGCCATGAAAAGCATCGCGGTCACCGCGGCAATCACCGCAATGAACATGATCGGGATGTGTTCCGTCATGCCCACGGCCGTGACGATACTGTCGATCGAGAACACGAGATCGAGCAGCAGAATCTGCATGACCGCCGCGCGTGCGGTGATCGTCGCCAGCGTACCGGCCCCCGACGCCCCGTCGCCATGCCCCGCCTCATCGTCCTCGCCCGCGCCGTGCGCCACGTGATGATGCATCTCCTTGGTCGCCTTCCACACCAGGAAAAGACCACCCGCGACCAGAATCAGGTCGCGCCACGAAAACCCGTGACCGAACAACTCGAAAAGCGGCGTCGTGAGCTTCGCGATCCACGCCACCGTTCCAAGCAGCGCCAGACGCATGACCAGGGCCAGCGCAATTCCCATGCGTTGCGTACGCGCCCGCATCGCCAACGGCAACTTGTTGGTCAGAATCGAAATGAAGATCAGGTTGTCGATGCCAAGCACGACCTCCATGACCACCAACGTGACAAGGGCCGCCCACACCGCCGGGTCAGCCGCCAAAGCAAGTAAATAGTCCATATGTGCGTCAGAGTTTCCGTATGGTTGTCGGAGCGCCCGCCTCGCACTTCCCGACGCCGCGCCCCAGTCCTTCCCTCGCAACCCGCACCAAACGTAGCTTGCGGGTTCAGAACCGCATCATCGTCGAACTCACGCTTCGCAAAAACCATCTATATACTTCATGAAAGTTCGGTTTTTCCGAAGATACAGGAACATGTTGAACTACCGACATCTTTACTATTTTTGGGTCGTCGTCAAGGAAGGCGGCTTCGCCCGAGCAGCGCAACGCCTGGACATGGCCGTGCAGACGATCAGCGCCCAGGTGCGCGAGCTCGAGAAGTCACTGGGGCATCAGTTGCTCAAGCCCGCCGGGCGGGGCGTGACGATGACGGAGCCGGGGCAGGCGGCGTTTCGACGTGCCGAAGAGATTTTCCGTCTCGGCCAGTCGATTCCCGACGAAGTCCGCGAGGCGGCGAGCGGCCGGGTGGCGCGTCTGTCCGTGGGGCTGGCCGACGGCATCTCCAAACTGGCCGCACATGCGATCCTCGCCCCGGTACTCGATACGCCTGCCCTCAGACTGGTCTGCCACGAGGGCGAGCACGAGCAATTGCTCGCCGAGCTGGCGCTGCACAAACTCGATCTGGTGCTCGCCAGCCAGCCCGCCCCCTATAACCCGACGTTGCGTCTGGCCAGCGAGCGTCTCGCGGAATCGCCGGTGGACTGGTACGGCCCGGCATCGGTCGTGCGCAACGCCTCGCGCGACGCGTTTCCGCAATGCCTCGCCGAGTTGCCGGTGCTGCTGCCCACGGGGCACTCCGCGCTGCGCGCACGCCTCGATCTTTGGTTCGAGACACAGGGCATTCGGCCCAATGTCGTGGGCGAGTTCGAGGACAGCGCGCTCATGGCCGTGTTCGCCACGCGCGGGATGGGTGTCTTCGCACTGAGCGAGGCGGGCGCGGGCGACGTGTCGATATTGCGCGGCCTGCGCTGGCTGGGGCGGCCCGAGAGCGTTCACGAGGAAATCCACGCCATCCGCTCGCGACGCGGCGAAGGACATCCGCTCGTGCTCCGTATCATCGAGGCCATCGGGCAGGCGTCCGATTCTGATATAAGAACCTCTGACGCACCTCCCGTGCCGTCGCCATCTGCAAGGAACCCTCATGTCGAGTCGTAGCGACCAGCGCAAATTCTTCCACCTGATGCTGTTCGTGGTGACGGTCGCGTTCGGGTGGATCCTGTTCCCCCTCTTCGGCGCCGTGTTCTGGGGCACGATCCTCGCCCTGCTGTTCCAGCCGGTGCAGCGCCGCGTGTTGCACCGCATGCGCGGGCGCCCCAACCTGGCCGCGCTCACCACCCTCGCGCTGGTGCTGCTCATCGTGATTCTGCCGCTCACGGTCGTGGTGGGCATGCTCACGCAGGAAGTCAGTTCGGCGCTCGTGCGCTTTCGCACCGATCTGCCACAGCTCACCGTTGCCTTTCAGCAATTGCTCGACCGGCTGCCCGCGAGCGTGCATCGCATCATGGACCTCGCCGGCGTGCAGGACGTCAACGCCATCCAGCAGAAACTCGGTGACGGCGCGGCGCAGATCGGGCGCCTCGTGGCCGTCTATCTCGTGAGCATCGGCCAGAACACGGCGCAGTTGCTCGTGAGCTTCGGCGTGATGCTCTACATGCTGTTCTTCCTGCTGCGCGATGGCGTGGCGCTCGGCGCGATGGTACGCCGCGCGCTGCCGCTGGACGAACGTCACAAGGGTCAGTTGATCCGGCAATTCACCACGGTCGTGCGCGCCACGGTCAAGGGCAACATCGCTGTCGCCGTCGCGCAGGGCATGCTCGGCGGATTCATCTTCGCGGTGCTCGGCATCGAAGGCTACGTGCTCGCCGCCGTGGTGATGGCGTTCCTGTCGCTGTTGCCGGCGGTCGGCGCGGCGGTGGTGTGGGTGCCGGTGGGCGTCTGGCTGTTGCTCTCGGGGGCGATCTGGAAAGGGGTGGTGCTGTTCGCGTTCTGCGGCACCATCGTGAGCCTCGTCGACAACGTGCTGCGCCCGATCCTCGTGGGCAAGGACACCAAACTGCCGGACTGGGTCGTGCTCATCTCCACACTCGGCGGCATGTCGCTCTTTGGCCTGACCGGCTTCGTGATCGGGCCGCTCATTGCCGCGCTGTTCATCGCGAGCTGGAACATCTATACGCGGCTGCGCGACGTCGAGGAAGACCAGGCCGACGCCGGCTGATCCCGGCGGGCCAGAGGGGACGTCAGGTGGGCGTCGCACGCGGCCGCATCGCCGTCATGCACGACCGACGCCGCACGATCCGGAGCGACGTCGTCATCGGCCCCGCCCGATCAGGCGACCTGCGCCATCGGCGCGCCCCGCATCAACACCTCGAGGTCACGAACTACCTGCGCCATTGCGCCGTCCCAGTCGCCGCGCTCGGGCTGACGGTACAGGGTGACCGACGGGTACCAGTCGCTGTCGCGACGATCGAGCTGCCAGCGCCAGTTGGGCGTGTGCTGGATCAGTCCCCACACCGGCTTGCCCAGGGCGCCGGCCAGATGCAGCGCCGCCGTGTCGACCGAGATCACGAGATCCATCTGGGCCATGACGGCAGCGGTCTCGGCAAAGTCGCTGAGCTTGGCGCCGATGTCGTGCACGTTGGAATACCGCGCGAGTTCGGCACGCTCTTCGTCCGTGGCATCGACTTGCAGGGCGTAGCATTGCGCGCCCGACGCGAACACCGGCGCCCAGTGCGCGAGCGGCACATCCCGTTGCGGCGGGAGCGCACGCGCACGCCACACGAAGCCGATGCGCAGCGCGCCCTCGGGCCTGGCGCCGAGCGCGGAGCGCCAGACCATCTCGCGCCCCGCACTGGAGCGCAGGTAGGGCGAATGCACGGCCACGTCGCCCCCGATCCTGAGCAGATGGGGCAGGCTGAGCAGCGGCACCTGCCAGTCGAAGGACGGCACCGGCATGTGATCGCCGAGCACCGTCACCCCGCGCGCCACGCCGCCGAGCAACGTGACGAGCGGCGCCTGCACCGACAGCACTACGTTGGCGCCCATCTTCACCAGGCGCGGCAGGAACCGGACGAACTGCAGGGTGTCGCCGTAGCCAGGCTCGCTGTAGACGAACACGGTCTTGCCTTCGACTGACGTATGTCCGTCCCACAACCGGTCGGCAAAGCGCCGCTCCTGCACGCCCTCCTGCCAGCGCCATTCGTAGTCATGCCAGCCCGGCTCGTAGTCGCCCAGCAGCAGGTGGGTCTGCGCGCGATTGGTGCGCGCGCCCACGTGATCGGGCGAGCGCTTCACCGCTTCGTGCAGGCATTGCAGCGCGTCGGTGAACGCATGTCGCTCTCGCAACGCCACACCGAGGTTCACCAGGGGATCGGGTTGCTGCGGCGCAATGGCGTTCGCCAGACGATACGCGTCGATCTCTTCGTCATACCGGCCCAGCGCGCCGAGCGCGCGACCCCGGTTGAAATGCGCCTGCCAAAGCGCCGGCGCCTTGGCCGCCGTGCGCTCGAACCAGACGAGTGCGCGGGCGTTGTCGCCTGCCTGCGCCCACGTGAGCCCCACGGTGTGCATCGTGCCGATGACGTCGTGCGACTGCTGCACGGTGGCCTCGAACAACGCTTCGGCTCGCATCTGACGCCCCGCCTGCAAGTTCGCCATCGCGGCGTCGAAACAGGGCTGCGCGCCGGGCTGCGGCACGAGCGCGAGCAGACGGTCGAATGCGTCGGCAGCCGCCTCGAAGGCGCGCATGCGCAGCGAGACGTAAGCCAGGCCCTCGAGGGCGGGGACGAATTCGGGAGATTGCTTCAGCACCTGGCGCAACTCGGCAATCGCCTCGTCGAGCCGGCCCGCGGCACTCAGTTGTTGTGCGCGCTCGCAACGCGCGTCCAATGGCGTCGTCATGCGGCGCATCCTTGCTTGTCTGGGAATGGGAGGGGGTCGGGCCGGCATGCCACACGACGGCCGCAGAGGGCATCTTGCCCCATGGCAGCAGGCGCCGTGGCCCGATCGAGCGGTGCACACTACACGACCGCACGGCACGAATCAAGCCGCGGGGATTGGTCCGTGGCGCGCCCATAAAGTTCACATCTTCAAAATAACGTTTTCCCTGCCCGAAACCGTTCGCCTCGTCTTCCGGAAATCGCGCGCGAGGAATCAGGCGCACCGCCGCACCGCCATGTATCACCCACCGAAACGAGACGCCTGACGCGGTGCAGCATAAAAACCACAGTCAGTCGCCGCGCAGCGGGTTTGCCAGCCCGCGACATGCGCTTTAACATCAATTTGCAGGGCAATCTGGTAGCATCCGCTGCCGTCCCTGCACACGTGCCCGTGGCCGCCCGTGCCGCAATGCGACGCAAACTCCTGTTGACCGTCCGACCCCTCAATCTCTCGAGGTCCTGATGACGCGCGTAGCCCGTCCGTTCATCCCCGCCACTGCGCGACGCCTGCTGCCAAACCGCTGGGATTTCATCGCCTTCCCGCTCATCATCGGGTTCCTGATGGTGAGTTCTTCGGGCATTCGCCAGACCTGGGCGCCGCTGGCCGACCTGCAGTCCGAAGTCATATCGCTGGACCCGTCCAACCTGCCCGAGTACGCCCTGCGCACTACGCTGCGCATGCTCGCGGCCATGGTCGCATCGTTGCTCTTCACGCTGGTCTACGGCACGCTCGCGGCCAAGAGCCGGCGCGCCGAGAAGCTGCTCGTGCCGATGCTCGACATCCTCCAGTCGGTGCCGGTGCTGGGTTATATCTCGTTTACGGTCACCTTCTTCCTCGCGCTTTTCCCGGGACGCGTGCTCGGCGCCGAATGCGCCGCCATCTTCGCGATCTTCACGAGCCAGGCGTGGAACATGACGTTCTCGTTCTATCAGTCGATGCGAACGCAGCCGCGCGACCTGTCCGAAGTCGCGGTGAATCTGCGTCTGTCGCCCTGGCAGCGGTTCTGGAAGCTCGACGTGCCCTATTCGATGCCCGGCCTCATCTGGAACATGATGATGAGCATGTCGGGCGGCTGGTTCTTCGTGGTGGCATCGGAAGCGATCACGGTGGGCGACAAGACGGTCACGCTGCCGGGCATCGGCGCGTATCTCGCGACGGCCATCCTGCAGCGCGACCTGCATGCGGTGGGCTGGGTGATCCTGGCGATGATCGTCGTCATCGTCATCTACGACCAGTTCCTGTTCCGCCCCATGGTGGCCTGGGCGGACAAGTTCCGTCTCGAAGACACCGTCTCGCAAGCGGCGCCCGAATCGTGGGTGCTCAACGTGATCCAGCGCACGCGCGCGATCCAGTTCCTGCTGCGCCCGTTCGGCAAGCTGCTGCGCACGATTGCTCGTATGCGCATGCCGCTGTCGCTGCCCGCGGCCATTCACTCGGAATCGAACACCCGGCTCTCGCGCGCCATCGACTGGCTGTGGGCGCTGCTGCTGGTGGTCATGGGGGTATGGGCCGCATGGAAGATCTGCGACTTCGTGCTCTCCGAAGTCGGCTTCTCCGAGGTGCTGCGCGTTTTCGGCCTCGGCCTGATCACGCTGGTGCGCGTTGTCGTGCTCATCGCGATTGCGTCGGCGATCTGGGTGCCCCTGGGCGTGCTGATCGGGCTGCGTCCGAAACTGGCCGAGCGCATCCAGCCGCTGGCGCAGTTCCTCGCCGCATTCCCGGCGAACCTGCTGTTCCCGATCTTCGTGATGGCGATCGTCCACTTCCACGCGAACCCGGACATCTGGCTCTCGCCGCTCATCGTGCTGGGCACGCAGTGGTACATCCTGTTCAACGTGATCGCCGGCGCGACCGCCTTCCCGAACGACTTCAAGGAGGCCGCCACCAACTTCCGCATTCGCGGCTGGCAGTGGTGGCGCCAGGTGATGCTGCCCGGCATCTTCCCGTACTACGTGACCGGTGCGATCACGGCGTCGGGCGGCGCCTGGAACGCGTCCATCGTCTCGGAATGGGTGCAGTGGGGCGACGACAAGGTCGCCGCGCACGGCCTGGGCGCGTACATCGCACAGACCACCGCCGACGGCGACTACCCGCGTATTCTGCTCGGCATCGCCGTGATGGCGCTGTTCGTGGTGCTGTTCAACCGCTTGCTGTGGCGCCCCATGTACGCCATCGCCGAAAACAAGCTTCGTCTGAATTGAAGGGGCCGTGATGCCGAACGATACCCATACGATTGCCGGAAAAGAGATCTTCTCGCTCGCCAACGTCAGCCGCGGCTTCCGCAAGGGCAGCGACGAGCGCCAGGTGCTCGACGGCGTGAACCTGCAACTGCACGAAGGCGAAATCGTCGGCCTGCTCGGCCGCTCCGGCTCGGGCAAGTCGACGCTGCTGCGCATCATTGCCGGCCTGATCCAGCCGAGCTCGGGCGATATCCGCTACATGGGGCAGCCACTCGCGGGCCCGCCCGAAGGGGTGGCGATGGTGTTCCAGACCTTTGCCCTGTTCCCATGGCTGACGGTGCTGCAGAACGTGGAAGCCGGGCTCGAAGCGCTGGGCGTCGAGCCCAAGGAGCGACGTCGCCGCGCGCTCGCGGCGATCGACCTGATCGGCCTGGACGGTTTCGAAAACGCTTATCCGCGCGAACTGTCGGGCGGCATGCGCCAGCGCGTGGGTTTTGCGCGGGCCCTCGTGGTCAACCCCACGCTGCTGCTCATGGACGAGCCCTTTTCCGCGCTCGACGTGCTCACGGCGGAAACGCTGCGCACCGATCTGCTCGATCTGTGGAGCCAGCGTCAGTTGCCGATCAAGTCGATCCTGATCGTCACGCACAACATCGAGGAAGCGGTATTCATGTGCGACCGGATTCTGGTGCTGTCGTCCAATCCGGGTCGCGTGGTCGCCGAGATCAAGGTGCCGTTCGCGCACCGTCGCAACCGTCTCGACCCCGCCTTCCGCAAGATGGTCGACGACATCTATGCGCTGATGACCTCGCGCCGCAACGCGCACACCACGCAGAAGATGCCACTGGAGCTGTCCAGTCCGCTTCACGAAGTCTCGACCAACCTGATGGCCGGTCTGCTCGAAGCGCTCGCCGTGCCGCCGTACAACGGTCGTGCCGACCTGCCGGAAATCGCGCAGACGCTGCTGCTCGAAGTCGACGATCTGTTCCCCGTGGCGGAAATTCTCGATCAGCTCGGTTTCGCGGAACTCAAGGAAGGCGACATTCTGCTGACCGCCGCCGGCAAGCGGTTCGTGGACGTGAGCACGCAGGAGCGCAAGGTGCTGTTTGCCGAGCACCTGCTGCGCCATGTGCCGCTTGCCGCGAAGATTCGCGCGGTGTTGCAGGAGCGTCGTGGCCAACGCGCGCCGCGCGTGCGCTTCGAACAGGAGCTGGAGGACTCGATGTCGGACGACCTCGCACAGGAAACGCTCGACACCGCCATCAACTGGGGGCGCTACGCCGAGATCTTCTCGTACAACGACCACACGGAAACGTTCAGTCTCGAGGACGTCGAAGGCGCGACCTGACCGCCCCGGTCGCCGTCCCCGGCCAAACGCGGACGGCTTGGGCTCAGAACGCGTAGCCCGCGCCGATCATCCAGGTCTGCGTGATCGTTCTCGAATCGGGCTCGTAGGCGGCCGTGCCCGGCGCCACCTGTGTCACGCTCGAACGGCCGTACTGGAAGCGCGACCATTCGTACGAGGCGTTGATGTGGAAGTTTCGCGCCACCGCGTAGTCGAGGCCGAGCCCGGCCACGACCACGGGCTTGTTGCCCAGGCTGAACGTATTCTGCGATCCCGCCTGGGTCATCGAGGCCCCGACCATCGCCCCGGCCCGGACATCGGCCGTCGCCACGAGCCTCGGCGTGACTTCCAGCTGCCCCATCAGCCCGCCGCCGACCACGTGGTGCCGATAGCGTTCGTAGAAGCCGTAGGGGTCGCGGCTGCTGTCGCGAATCCAGTCGTGATAGCTGTAACTCAGGTACGGCACCACTTGCGCGCTCCACGTGCCGAGACGAAACGGGATCGCCTTGCCCGCCTTGAGCGTGACGTCGGTGTTCGTGGAGCGTGTGGTCATCTGGTAATTCGGCTGCACGACCCGACCCGCGAAGTCCTGCAAATAGCCGCTGTAATCGACATTGCCGTGCGACACGCGCACCGAACCGCTGAAATAAAGGTTCGAGATGCCGAACAGCTGGCGCTGGGTGGCCGCACTCAATGCGAACGCCGCGGTGGTCCCACGTTCGGAATCGCTTTTGCCTGGCCCGATGTCTTCCCGGTAGTTGAGCGGTTGGGCGCCCACGCCGAGCCAGACCTGGTTGTTGGCGCGCAGCATGGCTTCCTGCGCATGGACGTGAGCCGTGCATAGACTCGCAGCGGCAATGACAATGGCGGCGCGCCGGACGGCGACTCCGCGATGGCCGCAAGCGATGGTGCGGCGCGTTTTCGGCGTCATGGCACGACCCTCCCCAGGCGTGATCTCAACGACGATTTGGAAGCGGCCATCGGCATGGCCACCGTTTTCGTGCATTGTTTCAGCGCGACACGCGGCACGCAAGCGGGCAAATGGGGATTCTGCGCAACCTTCGCAATACGAGAATCACGCCAATCGAGACATCGCCCGGGGAACCGCCGTCACCGGGCCGTGGCGTCGGGCTGCGGCGGGGCGGCGCATGCACGCTGCCGGTTCCGAAGGCTTCGTCGAAACGACCATCACCATGCGACGGACCGTGTCAAAAAGGCGACACCTATCGGTAAAGATACTGATTCGCGGTCGTTTTTGTGCGGTCGCATAATCGATTCAGAACCTGCGGCGGATGCCCCCGGGGGGCGCATCGACAATTCATCGCGCAGGTTCTTTCCGCGGCGCAGACCGTGTATCAGACCCGAGAAGACGCATCATGAGCTATTACCATTCGAAAGCAGAAGGCCGTGGCCGTGCCATGAGCATGACCCCCGCCTATCGCTGGCGCCGTCGTGCATTTGCCGTGACCTGCGCGGTCCTCGCCGCCCTCGCCTACTACGCCGTCCATCACCCGAAGTAAGCGATACGGCAGGCAGGGCGTCTGAAAACACAAGGCGCGTACGACTCGACATCGCACGCGCCTTGCCGGGACTGTCGCGTTCGCTTTTCAGTCGCCGCTTTCAGTCATCGTCTTTCCACTTCGTTTCACGCTCGCCCAGTTTCGCTCTCGCCCTTCAAGCTGCGTTTCCCAAGGCAGGCGCGCTCCAGTCCAACGGGACATTGGCGAGCATGTCGTCGACCATGGCGTCGAGATCGTAGGCGGGCTTCCAGCCCCAGTCGTAGCGTGCATGGGTGTCGTCGAGCGTGTGCGGCCACGTCTCGGCGATCGCCTGACGGAAGTCCGGTGCGTACGTCACCGTGAAGTCCGGCACCCGGCGCGCGATCGCCGCGGCCAGCGTCGCCGGATCGAAACTGACCCCCGCCACGTTATACGACGAACGCACGCGCAGCCGCGAGGCGTCGGCGTTCATCAGTTCCAGCGTGGCGCGCACGGCGTCCGGCATGTGAATCATCGGCAGCGTGGCGTCTTCCTTCAGGAAGCACGTGTACGTCTCGCCACGGCGCGCGGCCTGGAAGATGTCGACGGCATAGTCGGTCGTGCCGCCGCCCGGCGGCGTCTTGTAACTGATCACGCCCGGATAGCGCAGGCTGCGCACGTCCACGCCGAACTTCGTGAAGTAGTACTCGCACAGGCGCTCGCCCGCCTGCTTGCTGATCCCGTACATCGTGGTCGGGTCCATGATGGCCAGTTGCGGCGTCTCCACCGCCGGGGTATGCGGCCCGAACGCGGCGATCGACGACGGCCAGAACACGCGCAGCTTGCGCTCGCGCGCGAGTTCGAGCACGTTGAGCAAACCATTCATGTTGAGCGTCCAGGCCTGCAGGGGGCGCGTTTCGCCGGTCGCCGACAGCAGCGCCGCCAGATGGAAGATCTGCGTGATGCCGAAACGCTCGACCAGCGCCGCGAGTCGTGCGGCGTCGAGCACGTCGAGCGTCTCGTAGTGGACCGCGTGACGCGACGGACCAGGCGCGATGTCCGACGCAATCACGTTCTCCTTGCCGTACTGCGCGGCAAGAGCTTCGACGAGTTCGCTGCCGATCTGTCCGTTGGCGCCGATAATGAGGATGCGTTCCATGTTCAACCTTGTTTGAGAATGCCGAGTTCGTTGCCGGCCTGCGCGAACGCCGCCAGCGCCCGCGTGAGGTGTTCGCGGGTGTGCGCCGCCGAGAGTTGAACGCGCACGCGCGCCTGCCCCTGCGGCACCACGGGATAGAAGAAGCCGGTGGCGATCACGCCCAGTTCGTACAGCCGCTGCGCGAAGCGCTGCGCCAGCGTGGCGTCGAACAGCATGACGGGCACGATGGGATGCGTGCCCGGCTTGATCGTGAAGCCCAGCGCCGCCACCTCCTGACGGAAAAACGCCGTGTTGGCATGCAGTTGCTCGCGTCGCGCGGATGAATGCTCCAGCTCGTCGAAGACGGCGAGCGACGTGCCGACGATCGCCGGCGCGAGGCTGTTCGAGAAGAGATAGGGACGCGAGCGCTGGCGCAGCGTTTCGATCACTTCCCGACGGCCTGCGGTGAAGCCGCCCATGGCGCCGCCCAGCGCCTTGCCCAGCGTGCCGGTGATGATGTCGATCCTGCCGAGCACGCCATGATGCTCGTGCGTGCCGCGCCCGGTCGGCCCCATGAAGCCGGTTGCGTGGCACTCGTCGATCATGATGAGCGCGCCGTATTGCTCGGCGAGCGCCACGATGCGGTCGAGCTGGGCGATCGTGCCGTCCATCGAGAACACGCCGTCGGTGACGATGATGCGATGACGCGCCCCGGCCGCCGCCTGTAACTGGCGCGCCAGGTCGTCCATGTCGTTGTGGGCGTAGCGCAACCGCTGCGCCTTGCAAAGCCGTACCCCGTCAATGATCGAGGCATGGTTGAGCGCGTCGGAGATGATCGCGTCCTGCTCGTCGAAAAGCGGCTCGAAAACGCCGCCGTTCGCATCGAACGCCGCGGCGTAGAGGATCGCGTCTTCCGTCCCCAGATAGGCGGCGATGCGGGCTTCGAGCGCCTTGTGCGGGCCTTGGGTGCCGCAGATGAAACGCACCGACGACAGGCCGAAGCCGAAGTCTTCCAGCGCCTTCTGCCCCGCCTTGACGAGCGTTTCGCTACCGGAAAGCCCGAGGTAGTTGTTGGCGCACAGGTTGATGCGGGTCTGCCCGTCGTCGCACATGACCTCCGGCCCCTGCCGCGACATGAGCACGCGTTCCTGCTTGAAAAGGCCCTGGCGGCGCGTGTCTTCGAGTCGTTCGGTCAGTTGCCGGTAGAAGCCTTCGCGGGCTTCCGGTTGTTGTGCGGTCATCGTGCGCATCTCCTTTGTGCGGACAGCGGTGCCGTCGTGCGGCCTCGCCGGATAGGTCGGCCGGCATCGGGTGAGCCGGCAGCGATGTCGGTCGACAACGCACGATCACGCCCCGACCCAGCCCGGTGCGGCGTTGCCTGAACGCGCATCGGCCGTGCGGCGGGCTCTGCTACCATGGCGCCATCCACCTTATCGAAAACTATACTTTATATTGAACAAGTTTCAATATATTGAAAAATTTTAATATCCCGGAATCCTTATGGCAAGCACGCCGTCCGCCGCCCTGCCGCCGAGCGCCCCGCCGCCGGTCGGCGACATGATCCAGCAGCTGCGCAAGGAGCGTGGCATGACGCTCGAGACGCTCTCCCGCGCCTCGGGGGTATCGAAGTCGATGCTCTCCCAGATCGAGCGCGACAAGGCCAATCCGACCATCGCCGTGGCGTGGCGACTGGCGAACGCGCTGGGTGTGCGGCTCGATCAGTTGCTGGGTGCCCCGGCCGGCGATCCGGAACCGGTGCGCATCTTCGGCAAGCACGAAACACCGACGCTGGCCGGCGCCGAACAGGCCTATCAACTGAAAATCCTCGGCCCGATGGAGCTGGCCGGGAAATTCGAGTGGTACGAGCTGACGCTGCAACCCGGCGCCGCGCTGGTGTCCGAGCCCCACGATCCGGGCACGCGCGAGCATTTCACGGTCTTCGACGGCCAGATCGACATCGAGGTCGATCACATCGCGCGACGTGCCAGGCCGGGCGAGACCGCCCGCTACCCCGCCGACCGGGCGCATGCGATCCGCAATGTGGGCAAATCCGTCGCGCGCGGCCTGATGGTGGTCATCCACGGCTGAGCGGTTGTCGTCACCCGGTTTTCGCGCACTTTTCACCCGCGGTTAGCCCGGTTTTCCTTTGTCTCGCGCGCGCGTCGCCCCACGCGCACCTCAAGTCCTTGCCAGGACTGCCGTTAGCACACGTTCGGTCAGTGCTTTCTCATCGAGGGCGCTGACATTCGATCGACATTCGGCCCGCGCGACCCGGACGACACGTCTCGCGCGGCCGCCGCCAACGTGCAGCGAGTCCGTCACACCGAAGCGGAACCAGTGGGGAAGACGAAGTGATGCAGCAGTTGAGTTTGAAAGCGAAGTTGTGGTCTGCCGTTGCGTTGATGTGGGTCAGTCTGCTGGCCATGGCGGTCTGGGGCGCGTGGGCCCAGCGCGACACGATGCTTGCCGAGCGCCGCGAGGGGCTCACCCACGTCGTCGATGCGGGCCTGAGTCTGGCCAAGTACTACGCCGAGCGTGCCCAGCGCGGCGAAATCACCGTCGCCGAAGCCCAGAAGCTCGCGCGCGAGCAGATCGGCGCCATCCGCTATGACGGCGACAACTATTTCGGCATCCTCAACTCGCAACGCGTCATCGTGCTCAACGCGGTCAACCCCAAGCTCGAAGGCAAGGACATGAGCCAGTTCCGAGATCCGTCGGGCAAGCTCATGTTCTCGGACATCGTTGCCGCGGCTCGCACCGACGATCCTTTCGTTACGTACCTCTGGCCGAAGCCCGGCTCGGATAAGCCCGTCGAAAAGATCAGCCGCGTGGGCGCCTATTCCCCCTGGGACTGGTACCTGACCACCGGCGTCTACGTCGATGACATCAACACGGCGTTCGTGGGGGCGTTGCTGCGCTGGGGCGCCATACTGGCCATCGTCGGTCTGGCGGTGTCGGGAATCATGCTGCTCATCATCCGCAACGTGCAGCACAGTCTGGGCGGCGAGCCGGAGTACGCCGCCGACATCGCCACGCGCATCGCCGACGGCGACCTGCTCGCTCAGGTCCGTCTGCGCCAGGGCGACAGCGCCAGCCTGCTGTTCGCCATGCAGCGCATGCAGGCCAACCTTCAGCAGATGATCGGACGCATTCGCGGCGGCACCCGCGCCATCACGCTTTCGGCACGGGAAATCGCCGAAGGCAACACCGATCTGTCGGCTCGCACCGAACAGCAGGCCGCCGCACTGGAAGAGACGGCGTCGTCGATGGAGCAGCTCACCTCCACGGTACGACAGAACGCCGACAACGCGCGTCAAGCCAGCCAGCTCGCCGAGAACGCGTCGGCCATCGCCGTGCGCGGCGGGCACGTCGTCGATCAGGTCGTGGCTACGATGGAAGGCATTTCGCAAAGCTCGGGCAAGGTGGTCGACATCATCAGTGTGATCGACGGCATCGCTTTCCAGACGAACATTCTGGCGCTCAACGCCGCCGTGGAAGCGGCGCGCGCGGGCGAACAGGGCCGAGGTTTTGCGGTGGTGGCCGGCGAAGTGCGTACGCTCGCGCAGCGCAGCGCGGCGGCAGCCAAGGAGATCAAGGAGTTGATCGAAGCGTCGAACGGCCGCGTCCAGGACGGCTCGGCCCTCGTCGCCCAGGCCGGCCAGACGATGCACGACGTGGTACAGGCCGTGCGTCGCGTCACCGACATCATGGGCGAGATTTCGGCGGCGTCCGAGGAGCAGAGCCACGGTATTGAACAAGTCGGCCGGGCGGTCACGCAGATGGATGAGGTCACGCAGCAGAACGCGGCGCTCGTTGAGCAGGCGGCCGCGGCGGCCGCGTCGATGGAAGACCAGGCGCACATGCTCGACCAGGCGGTCGCGGCCTTTCGCATGACGTCGGACGACGCCCCGAGCGGCGACCACCCGGTCACGCGCGGCACGGCCGGCGTGGCGCGGGCGCGACTCGCCGCCTGACTTTCGGCACCCGGCCCGGGCCAGCGCCGGGCCGGGCTTCAGTCGTCCTGAAGCGCGCCAGCGAGCCCGGCGTCGATGATCTGCCGCGCAACCGTCGGCAGAATACGCAGCGGCGCCGAGCCCGGGCCGAACGTCTGGCTCGCCGCATAGGCCCCCTCGAGAATCAGCGACAGCGCATCGACCAGCGGCGCCGGATGCCGGGAACCGGCGGCCGTCACGAGCGCGGTGAAGCGCCGCACCACCTCCGCCTTGTAATTCACGACCGACTTGCGTGCCGCATGCTCGGGATCGGGAAACTCCGCGGCCACATTCACGAACGGACATCCCCGATAGCCGCACTGGCTCGCGCGCTCCGAGAGATCCACGAAGATCTGCAACAGTTGCGCCCGCGGATCGCCCTCGCGCTTCGCGATGCTCGCGTCGATCCGCGCCAGGCTTGCCGTTTGCATGTGATCGAGATACGCCAGAATGAGATCGTCCTTCGAGGCGAACTGGCGATACAGGCTCATCTTGTTCACGCCCGCGCGCTTGACCACGGCGTCCACCCCGACGGCACGCACACCCTCGGTATGGAACAACTCGACCGCGGCGTCGAGCAGATGCTGCTGCGCAATGGGAGCGGGCGTGACATGCCGCCCCGCCTTGCCCGGGCGCGGCGCTGCGCTGCGACGTCGCGTCGTAGCCGCAGCGCCCTCGCCCTTGGCGGATGCCTTGCCCGGCATGCCCGGCGTTGTCGATTTGGCCATTCGTCTGGCACTCCCTGGTCGGTGAACTGCGGCGTCGGGAAAGCCCTGCCGCCACAATGGAATACTTGACATGTTACCGATCGGTTCATAACATGGCAACCTCATGTTACCGATCTGTCACAAATGTACGAATCAACGTAGACAGTCGGGCTCCCGCAATCGTTCCCGGCCTGGCACGCACCGTTCGCCGCCGGACGCCAAGGATTTCCGCCATGAAGGCAGCACTCGCAAGGCGCATCAACGGTCACTTCCACTACGGGTGGATCGTGGTCGGCGTGATTTTTCTGGTCCTGCTCGCGTCGGCGGGCATCCGCGCGACGCCGAGCGTGATGATGGTGCCGCTCGAACATGACTTCGGCTGGAGTCGGGCCACCGTCTCGCTCGCCATTTCCGTCAATCTGGCGCTCTACGGCCTGACCGGTCCGTTCGCCGCTGCCGCCATGCAGCGGTTCGGCATTCGACCGACGGTGATGGTCGCGCTGCTGCTGCTCGCCTCCGGCACGGCGCTCTCCTCGCTGATGACCGCGCCATGGCAGATGGTGCTGATCTGGGGCGTGATGGTCGGCGGCGGCACCGGCGTCGCCGCCGTCACGTTGGCGGCGACCGTCTCGAATCGGTGGTTCCACACGCATCGTGGTCTGGCGATGGGGATTCTCACCGCCAGCTCGGCAACCGGACAAATGGTGTTTCTGCCGATGATGGCGGCGATTACCGAACGCTACGGCTGGCGCCCGGTGGTGCTGATCGTGGCGGCGGTCGCCGCGCTGGTGTTGCCGCTCGTGGCGCTGCTCGTGCCCGAGCGCCCCGGCTCGGTGGGCCTGCGCCCGGTCGGCGCGCCGGAAGACACTCCGGACGCGCCGCTCAATCAGGGCAATCCGCTCGCCCACGCGTTGTCGGTATTGCGCATGGCCGCCGGCAAGCGCGACTTCTGGCTGTTGTTCTTCAGCTTCTTCATCTGCGGCGCGAGCACCAACGGGTATATCGGCACCCACTTCATTGCGATGTGCGGCGATTACGGCATCTCCGAAGTCAAGGGCGCCGGCATTCTGGCCGCCATGGGCATGCTGGATCTCGTGGGCACAACCCTGTCGGGCTGGCTCTCCGATCGCTACAACAGCCGCGTGCTGCTCTTCTGGTACTACGGTCTTCGCGGCCTGTCGCTGATCTACCTGCCGTACGCCTTCGGATTCGACTTCTTCGGCCTGCCGCTCTTCGCGCTGTTCTACGGACTCGACTGGATTGCCACGGTGCCACCCACCGTGCGCCTCACGACCGACGTGTTCGGCAAGACGATGGCGCCGATCGTGTTCGGCTGGATCGTGGCCGGGCACCAGCTCGGTGCGGCAACGGCGGCCCTGGTGGCCGGCTCGCTGCGCGCCACGCTCGGCAACTACACCATGGCGTCGATGCTCTCGGGCGGCGTATGTATCGTCGGGGCGTTCATGGTGCTGCGCATTGCCCGTCGCGCCCCGGTCAACCCGGCGCCGGTGGGTGCCTGAACCGCCTGGTCAATTCCGGATTCCGCCTCGCGAACCCACCACGCCCCGGCGGCGCACGGCGCCAGCGGGGCACCCGCGAGGCGCGACTCGACGCCTGGCGGACAGTGCAACGCGTCACGATGACGCCGCCTGCAAGACCGGCGGATTTCCCGTAACCTGTGCAGGTTTTGTGCAGCACAGCATCCCCCCACTTTCACAGGACCTTCAGCAATGACGGACTCGCAACATGCACCCACGGGCGCGCTCGCCGCGCTGGATACGGATCTCTTTTCGCCGTACACGCTCGGCCCGCTCGAACTGAGCAATCGCATCGTCATGGCGCCGCTCACGCGCAGCCGCGCCGGTGCGGGCGACGTGCCAGGACCGATGGTCGCCGAATACTACGCACAACGCGCATCGGCCGGACTCATCATCAGCGAAGCCACCAACATCTCGCAGCAAGGCAAGGGTTACGCCTACACGCCGGGCATCTACACGGAAGCGCAGGTCGCCGGCTGGAAACAGGTGACGGACGCACTGCACGCCAAGGGCGGCAAGATTTTCTGCCAGTTGTGGCACGTGGGACGCATCTCGCATCCGTCCCTGCAGCCGGGCGGCGCACTGCCCGTCGCGCCCTCGGCAGTGCAGCCCGCCGGCAAGGCGTTCACGGAAAGCGGCTTCCAGCCGCACCCGACGCCGCGCGCGCTGGAGACCGACGAGATCCCGGGCATCATCGAGCAATACCGCCATGCGGCCGAATGCGCGAAGCGCGCCGGGTTTGACGGCGTGGAAATTCACGCGGCTAACGGCTATCTGCTCGATCAGTTCATGCGCGACAAGACGAACCATCGCACCGATCAGTACGGTGGCAGCATCGAAAACCGCGTGCGCCTGACGCTGGAAGTCACGCAGGCCGTGGTCGACGTGTGGGGCGCGGATCGCGTGGGAATTCGTCTCTCGCCGGTCAGCCCGGCAAACGACTGCGGCGACAGCCATCCCGAGCCGGTGTTTACGTACGCCGTCGAGCAGCTCAATCGCTTCGGCCTCGTGTATCTGCACGTGGTCGAAGGCGCAACGGGTGGCCCTCGCGAGGTGGAGAACGGTTTCGATCTGCAGAAGCTGCGGCGCCTCTTCAAGGGCACCTTCATGGCGAACAACGGCTATGACCTCGCGCTTGCGCTCAAGGCACGCAAGGAGAACCTTGCCGACCTGATCGCGTTCGGCAAGCCGTTCATCGCGAACCCGGATCTGGTGGAACGGCTCAAGCGCGGCGGACCGTTCAATGCGCTGGATCGGGATACGCTCTACGGTGGCGACGCGCGTGGCTACGTCGACTATCCGACCCTCGACGAATCCGCGGCATAACGGTGTAAGCGTGTAACCGTCATGCCGCGCAGGCGTCGGCAACGCACCGCCGACGCCGCGCCGCTCACGCCGCGCGCTGCGCCTGCCAGCGCGCGAAATCGGCACCGGCCGGGTTCTGGTACATGCGCAGGCCGAACTCGGGCAGGATCGCGAGCAGGTGATCGAACACATCGCCCTGCACGCGTTCGTACTCTGCCCAGACAGTCGTGTTCGTGAAGCAATACAGTTCGACGGGGATACCCGTCGACGACGGTTCCAGCGAGCGCACCATGCAGGTCATGCCCTCGTGGATGTTCGGGTGCGCCTTCAGATAGGCCAGCGCATACGCGCGAAACGTGCCGATGTTCGTCAAGCGACGGGTATTCGCCGGTACGCCGGCAGCCACGCCCAGCGCAGCGTTCGCGTCGGCAATCGAGCGACGCTTTTCGATCAGGTACGGCTCGAGCAGATGCAGCCGGGACAGTCGCGCGATCTCCGCGTCGTCGAGGAATCCGACGCTGCCGGCGTCGATGCACAGCGTCCGCTTGATGCGACGGCCGCCCGCCTGTTGCATTCCGCGCCAGTTCCGGAAGCTCTCGGAAATCAGACGCCACGTCGGAATCGTGGTGATCGTCTTGTCCCAGTTCTGCACCTTCACCGTATGCAACGCGATGTCGACCACGTCGCCGTCCGCGCCGACCTGCGGCATCTCGATCCAGTCACCGACGCGCAGCATGTCGTTCGACGTCAGCTGCACGCTCGCCACGAATGACATGATCGTGTCCTTGAACACCAGCAGCAGCACCGCCGACATCGCGCCCAGGCCGGAGAGCAGCAGCCACGGCGAGCGGTCGATGACCGTGGCCACGATGGCGATCGCCGCCACCACGTACAGCGCGATCTTGCCTAGCTGCACGTACCCCTTGATCGAGCGTGTGCGCGCATGTTCCGACAGGGCATAGACCGTTTGCGCGGCATCGAGGGCTCCGGCAATGGTCAATGTCGCGTAAAGGAGCGTGGTGGCCAGCGCAATGTTGCTGATCAGCAGAACAGCCTTGGGCGGCAGATCCGGGACCCACGCAATCCCGAACTGGATCACGAGGTACGGGAGGATGTGCGCCGCCCGCTGGAACACGCGGTGAGCGAGCAGCGCATCGTCCCAGCGATTGGCCGTGCGCTGCACCACGAGGCGCACGACGCGCACGATCAGGTACTGCGCCAGGGCCTGCACGAGCAACGCCACCACCAACAGTATCGTCAACGCCACCGCCAGCCGTGCCCACGGTACGTTGTCGAGCCACGCCAACATTCCTTCCCACGTCATTCCAGCACTCCTTGCCACGCCTTGCCACCGCCCGCCCGGACGGGCAGGCAAACGCAAAATGACGGCCGCATCGGGCCGTCATTCACAAACCTGCCGACGTGCCCCCGGACACCTGGCCGGGCGCATCGCCGGTACATCCATCCCTCTCGCTGCCGAATCCTGCAACCGGCAACGGGTGCTTCATCGGTCCTTCATCGAGGGCGCTAGCTTACACCGACGCACCGAACGGTACGCTCGCGATCACGTTCGGCGCGCCCGGCAGCGACGGGGGCGTGATCGTGCCGCCGCCATTGCCGCGCGACTTGCCGGAACTCAGGTAGTCCGCGATCGAGTCCTGCGTCACCTCGCCGAGGTACTGATTATCGTCGCCGAGCACCGGCAACGATGCCAGATTGTGCTCATACATGCGCGAGAGCAACACGCGCAGGTTGTCATTGGCCACGGCAGAGGCCTTGAAGTCACGCACCCGCTCGCCGCACGTGCCCTGTGCGTGACGCGTGTCCCTGCGGGCAACGTAACCCAGCGCACGTGCATTCTCGTCCACCACGACCAGCGAGCGCGTATCGAGCTCGTCCATCATGCCGTAGGCTTCCGACAGCGGAGTCTGCGGCTTGACGGTCGGCTGCGGCGTGGCCGCATCTTCCGCGCGCACCAGTAGCAGGCGCTTGAGAATTCGGTCATGTCCCACGAAACTCGCGACGAACTCGTCGACCGGGCGGGCCAGCAACGCGTCGGGCTGCGCGTATTGCACGAGTCGCCCCTGGCGGAAGATGGCGATGCGATCGGCCAGCTTGATCGCCTCGTCGATATCGTGGCTGACCATGATGACGGTCTTGCCCAACTGGCGCTGCATCTGCAGGAACTCGTTCTGGATCGATTCGCGGTTGATCGGGTCGACGGCGCCGAACGGCTCGTCCATCAGCAGCACGGGCGGGTCTGCGGCAAGCGCGCGGATCACGCCGATGCGCTGCTGCTGACCGCCGGAGAGCTCGCGCGGATAGCGCGACAGGTAGCGCTTGGGATCGAGCGCGACCATGCCCATGAGCTCGGTCGCGCGTTCGCGGCAGCGCTTCTTGTCCCAGCCAAGTAGACGCGGGACGACAGTGATGTTCTCTTCGATGGTCATGTTCGGAAACAGACCGATCTGCTGAATCACGTAGCCGATGTGACGGCGCAGCTCGATTTCGTTGATGTTGCCCGTGTCTTCGCCGTTGAGCAGAATGCGCCCGGAGGTCGGCTTGATCAGCCGGTTGATCATCTTGAGCGTGGTGGTCTTGCCGCAGCCCGACGGGCCAAGGAAGACGCAGATCTCGCCCGGCGGCACCTCGAGGCTGACCGAATTCACGGCCGTGACCGGCGTACCGTCCTTCTGGACGAAGCTTTTGGTGAGATTGTCGAGTGTAATCATACGGTTCGGATTCCTTTCGGTGTCAGCACGCGCTGCAGGCGGTGCAACAAGGTGTCGGCGACAATGGCGAGCAGACTCACCATGACCGCACCCACGACAAGCTGTCGGGTATCGCTCTGGCTGATCCCCTGGGTGATCAACACCCCGAGACCGCCGGCCCCGACGATGGCGCCGATGGCCATCACGCCGATATTCATCACGACGGCGGTGCGCACGCCGCCCAGTACCACCGGCACGGCCAGCGGCAGTTCGACCAGGCGCAGGCGCTGCCAGAACGTCATGCCGATGCCGATGCCCGCTTCGCGGATGCTCGGCTCGATCTGACGCAGCGCGAGGCTCGTGTTGCGCATGATCGGCAGCAGCGAATACAGGAAGACGGCAGCGACTGCCGGCGCCGGCCCGATGCCCATGCCGTAGACCGACAGTGCGGGGATCATGAGCCCGAACAAGGCAATCGAGGGAATGGTCAGCACGACCGTCGCCAGCCCGAGCACCAGGCCCGAGAGCCAGCGAAAGCGCGTGACCAGCACGCCCAGCGGCACGCCGACCACGATGGCCGCGCCTACCGAAGCGGCCACCAGCCACGCATGCTGCCCCGTGAGGGTCAGGATGCGGTGCCAGTTATGTGTCAAAAATTCAATCATGGGACTCCTCAGTCGTTGCGCATGCGGTGCGGCGTCACTGCACCAGGCCTTCCTGCTTGAGGAAGTCGCTTGCCACACGCGACACGGCCTGATGGTCGATGTCGACCTTCGCGTTCATGTCGCGCATGTTCTCGTCGTTGATCTTCGCGGACAGCGCGTTGAGTTCGTCGGCGAGTTTGGGGTTGGCGTCGAGCACTTCCTGGCGCACGACGGGCGTGGCGGCGTATGCCGGGAAAAATCCCTTGTCGTCGGCAAGCACCTTCAGATCGAAGCCCTTGTTGCGGCCGTCACTCGTATAAACGAGACCTGCGTCGATCTGCTCGTTCTTCAGCGCCGTGTAAACCAGACCCGGATCCATCTGCTTGATGTTGCGGCGCTCGAGATGGAAGCCGTAGAGCTTTTCCATCGGCTCCAGTCCGTCGGAGCGGCCGACGAACTCCATGTCGAACGCAAACTGCATCTTCGGATCGGCACGGAACTTCTCAACGAGCTGCGACACCGTCTCCACGCCTTCCTCGCGCGCGATCTTTCCCGGCATTGCGAACGCGTAAGTGTTGTTCAGCGTGGACGGATTGAGCCAGACGAGGCCGATCTTGCCGTCGAGCGCCTTCACGCGTTCATACGTTTGCTGCGGGTCAAGTTTCTCGGTGACCTTGTTGTAGACGATCAGCGACGTGCCCGTGTACTCCCAGACGATGTCGAGCTGATGGCTCTCCATGCCCTGGCGCATGACCACGCTGCCCAGGCCGTTCTTGAGTTCGACGTCGTAGCCCTTGCTACGCAGGTACTGGGCCGTCATCTCCGAGAGGATCAACTGTTCGGTGAAGTTCTTGCCGCCGATGGTCAGCGTGGCGGCACCGGCGGTCGCGCTTGCGGCCATGACGCCGAGCCCGACGCAGGCCATGCCGAGGCGGCGCATCCAGCGCGAGCACAAACGCGAGAGCGCGCCCGTGCGCATTTGGGAATTCGACTGTTGCATAGGGGTAGGTCTCCTTTGTCTCAGCGCGCGGGCGCACCGTGACGTGCGAACCAGAGACCGCTCGCGAAGGCGACGATGCCGTCGAGCACAAGCGCGAGCAAGGCGGTCCCGGCGGCGCCGAGGAGCAGCTTGGTCTGGTCGTTCAGATAGATGCCCGGGAAGATCAGTTGTCCCAGACTGTCCGCGCCGATCAGGAAGGCGAGCGGCGCGGTGCCGACGTTGATCGCGAGCGCGGTGCGAATGCCGCCGACGATGACTGGCATGGCGTTGGGCAAGTCGACGCGAAACAGCACCTGGGCGGGGGTCATGCCCATGCCGCGCGCCGATTCCCGCAAGGCGGGCGGCACCTGCCGCAGCCCTTCGTACGCATTGCGCACGATGGGCAGCAGCGAGGCCAGCCACAACGCCAGAATGGCGGGGCGATCGCCGATGCCCAGCACCGCCATCGACAGCGCCAGTACGGCGAGCGAGGGCAGCGTATTGCCGATGTTGAAAATCTGCACGGCGCGCTCGGCATGCTTCTCGAACATCGGCCGCGAGATCAGAACCCCCGCCGGCACGCCGACGACGATGGCCATCGTCATCGATATCGCCACGAGCTTCAGGTGCTGTTGGGTGTAGTACACCAGGTCGCCCCGGTATTTGACGAGCGCGTCCACGCCCAGCCAATACACCAGACCGGCGACTGCTGCGACGACGCCCAGCAGTCCGAAGCCGGCCAGATAGAGAATGCGATACTGCTTCGCCACGTTCATGCTCCCTTTGAATGGGTTGGCAGCGCTGGCGCGAGGCAATAGCAATCGCCCCGCGTGACAACGCGGTCAAACAAGCATGACAACTGATAGCTGCCTTGCGAATTGTGAAGTGTTCGCTCCGAAGGTCTGTGAAAGACAACGGTGACGAACCAGGCGTCGCGAATGCGACATGAGAGACGAGCTTTCGACGCCGTGGGCGCCTGGGCCTCTCGGTGCACACTTATTGAAAGCGCGCGAATGTTTTACTGCACAAGCTCATTGCGTGATGGAACGGGTCGCCGGCGCAACGAGGAACACCGGCAACGCTTTTGTTTCTATTGACCAATCTCGGCGATTGGCTTTTTTTATTTTAGTACAGATAGTGCGTCGATGCCAACCCGTAGCACGCTTTTCGCGAGGGATCCGGTGCATTTACACACGCTTACACGCCCCATCTTCACAGATGAATCGGATACCGAATTAATCACGCACGCTCGAATCCCCCGTGATGTCTGGCCTCGGGCGGATCGACGCGCGGCGACACACCTGTGTCCCGAAATCTTCAATTTCATGGTTCCGCATAGCGGTCCACCGTGCCGCAGCGAATTATTTTCCGACAGGGTGCCGACGCACTTCCGACGGGTTCCGACACGCCTCGAAATGCGCCGAAATCCGCATGACCACGAGGCCGAAACGGGAAAGGGCCACTCGCCGTTCGAAACGGATGCGGACGCCGAAAAACTCGTGTATTCTCCGAGGTTTATCTTAGTTTTCAACTATTTAGCGCAAATCGGGGAAACGCGGCGGTAACGCGAGGCAACGACCTTGCGGCCAGTCGCGACGAGCGGGTTGAAGGCTGGGAAAGCGCGATCGTGCGCGAGGCACGAGGTCGTTGATTGGCGAATAACAATTATGAAAAGTACCATCAGCCGTACCGAACAGGGCAATCGCATTGCCGCGACCACCATTCTGGTCGCATGCGCCGCACTCACCCTCGCGGGGTTCCTCACGCGTGCGCTCGAAGGCACGGTCAATCCGCTGCTGACCTTCTTCCTCGTCTCGGCCGGCGGCATTCTCAATCTGTCGACAGCATGCCTGCTCGGCGTGCAATACCTCTACAACGGCAAGCGTTACTTCGCGCAATTCGGATGCGCGTTTTTGCTACGCGGCCTGTTCATGTTCACCGAAGGCGTGCTGCTGGCGAACCAGCTCGCGGGCATCGCCTCGCATGTCACGCGCGCGCCGTTCTGGCTGTGGTTGATGGCCGAAGCCAGCTTCGCGGCTTACGTCATGCTCAGCGTACGAAGCTACACGCGCACCCGCGGCGATCCGCATACGCGCCCCGGCTACACGGAGGCGGCGCGTTACGGAGCAACGGTCCTCGTCATCTGGATAGTGGTGTCGTTGTCGCTCGTCGGCGCCGGACGCACGCTGGTCACGCCGCATCTTGCCGCGGGCATCGATGTCGAAACACTGGCGCTCGGTGCGCTCTTCGCGACGTATGTGGCCCTGTGGTGGCGCGTGGCGGCAGTGACACGCCTGTCCCACAAGCTTTTCCTGCTCGTATGGGTGGTCGTCACCATTTCGCTGTGCCAGTTGCTGCTCTCGCTCACGGCGCCGAGCGAGGCGTCGTATCAATGGTATGCCGCGCGGTTGCTCGCGCTGGCTTCGCCTGGTGTGGCCACGCTCGCGCTCGTGTGGGAAATCACGCGTCAGTACCAGTCGCTCGCGCTCACCAACACCGATCTCGTCGAGAAGGTCTTCATCGATCCGCTGACACACATCTATAACCGTCGTTACTTCGACAACCGCATTCGGCTGGTGGCCGACCGCGTGCAACAACGCGCAATCCCCCTGTCCGTCCTGCTGATCGACATCGATTTCTTCAAGCAGGTAAACGATCGCTACGGACACCCGTTCGGCGACACCGTCCTGCAGCGCATCGCCACCACGATTCAGCATTGCATCCGGCTGCCGAGCGATTTCGCGGTGCGACTTGGCGGCGAGGAATTCGCGGTGGTCCTGCCGGAAATCGACCAGCACGCGGCGCTGCGCGTCGCCGACCGCATTCGCGAGTCGGTCAAGCGGGCAAGTACCGACCTGCTTCCCGCCAAGGCCCGCGACGAAGGCGAGGCGATTACCATCAGCGTGGGCATTGCGTCATGGCAGCCGGGCGAGCCGCTCGTCATCAGTGCCATGCTGGAGCAGGCCGACAAGGCGCTCTACCAGGCCAAGCACAAGGGGCGCGACCAGAGTGTGCTGGGCCAGCAGATGGCGGCGTAGCCATCACCGCTGGGCCAACGGGCGCTGCGGCAGCAACGGACGCAGGCACAAGGGGCGCAACCCCGCCAGTCCTTGAGCGGCCCGTGCGAAGCGTATTTCCCGTGGGGGCGATGGCACCCGAGCGTCAGCGCTGGTGAGGCGACGGCGGCCCCTTGAGTTCGACGACGTTGCCGTCCGGATCGCTGAGGTAACACGACGGCCCTTCCCCGTGCGCACCGTAGCGCTGCACCACCTCTCCCAGCGTCACCCCGTGCGTGGCGAGCCCACGACGGATTGCGTCGGCATCGAACGGCTCGACGCGCAGACAGAAGTGATCGAGATTGCGCCCCTCCGGCCCGGGCGCCGCGCCGCCCTGACGTCCGATCGCGCCGTTCACGTCGACCAGATCGATCAGCGCGTCGCCGGCTCGCAGTTGCACCAGGCCGATGTCGGGCTGCACCTTCTCCCGCGTGCAGCCGAGCACGTCGATGTAGAAGTGCTCGAGGCGGGCGACGTCGTTCGTGCGCAGCACCACGTGATCGAGCGCGACGAACGGAATCTTCATCACGCGCTCAGTGCGTAGCGCCGCCGCTTCTCGACCTTGGTCTCGTGCGTCATTTCGCTTCGGCCATCCTCGAATACCGTCTCGAGCCGTACGGTGAAGCCCCAAAGCCGTGCCACGTGCTTGAGCACTTCCTCGAAACCTTCGTCCAGCGGACGGCGATCGCTCTGCACGTGGCGCAGCGTAAGCGAACGGTCGCCATGCAGATCGACATGCGCGACCTGAATGTTCGGCTCGAGCTGGCTCAGGTTGTACTGCTGCGCGAGCATCTCGCGAATCTCGCGATACCCCGAATCGTTGTGGATGGCCGTCACGCGCAGGCGACTGTCGCGATCATCGTCGAGCACCGAGAAGAGCTTCAGGTCGCGGATGACCTTGGGCGAGAGGAACTGCTGGATGAAGCTCTCGTCCTTGAAGTTGCGCATGGCGAAGTCGAGCGTGGTGAGCCAGTCGCTGCCCGCGATATCCGGCGCCCAGCGACGGTCCTCGTCGGTCGGCGCCTCGCAGATGCGACGGATGTCCTGGAACATCGCGAAGCCCAGCGCATACGGGTTGAGCCCGCTGTAGTACGGACTGTCGAACGACGGCTGGTACACCACGTTCGTGTGTGCGTGCAGGAACTCCATCATGAAGGCGTCGTTGACGAGCTTCTCCTTGTAGAGCTGCTGGAGAATCGTGTAATGCCAGAACGTCGCCCAACCTTCGTTCATTACCTTGGTCTGGCGCTGCGGATAGAAATACTGCGCGAGCTTGCGTACGATGCGCACGATCTCACGCTGCCACGGAGCGAGCTTCGGGGCGTTCTTCTCGAAGAAATAAAGCAGATTTTCCTGCGGTTCGCCGGGGAACGGTGGCTCCTCCGACTCCGTGGGATCGAGGCCGTCGTCGTCGTCGTCATCGTGAAGCGCATGGTTCGGCAGCGTGCGCCACAGGTCGTTGATCTGCATCTGCAGATAGTTTTCGCGCTCCTTCTGGCGCGCCTGCTCCTGGGCGAGCGACAGCCGTTTCGGCCGCTTGTACCGGTCCACGCCGTAATTCATGAGCGCGTGACAGGAGTCGAGCAACAACTCCACCGATTGCTCGCCGTAACGCTGCTCGCACTCCGTGATGTAGTTGCGCGCGAACAGCAGGTAATCGACGATCGCGTCGGCGCTGGTCCACGTGCGGAACAGGTAATTGCCCTTGAAGAACGAGTTGTGACCGTAGCTGGCGTGCGCGATGGTGAGCGCCTGCATGGTCATGCTGTTCTCCTCCATCAGATACGCGATGCAGGGGTTGGAGTTGATGACGATTTCATAAGCGAGCCCCATCTGTCCGCGCTTGTAGCCTCGCTCGGACGACAGGAAATGCTTGCCGTAGGACCAGTGGTGATAGCCGATGGGCAGCCCTACGGTCGCGTACGCGTCGAGCATCTGCTCGGCGGTGATGATCTCGATCTGATTCGGATACGTATCGAGCCTGAAATCCTTCGCAATGCGTGCGATCTCGTGCTCGTAGCGCTGAATCAGCTCGAACGTCCATTCCGATCCGGTGGATATATAGGCCATGATGCGTCCTCGTTGCCCGCATTGCGTCGTCGACGCGGCGACCGCCTTCAGGCCGCCTTCTTCTTGAACAGGTCGTGCAGCACGGGGTAGATTTCGGCCGCTTCCATGATGCGTTGCATCGCGAAATTCGGGTGCTGCTGCTTGACCGACAGATACTCGTTCCACAGATTCTGCGGCTCGGCGCTCGCCACCTCCACGTAGGCGAAGTACTGCACGGCCGGCATGATCGTCTGGTTGAGGATGTCGCGGCAGATGGGCGAGTCGCCGTCCCAGTTGTCGCCGTCGGAGACCTGCGCCCCGTAGATGTTCCAGTCGCTCGGCGAGTAGCGATCGGCGATGATTTCCGTCATCAGCTTGAGCGCGCTCGACACCACCGTGCCGCCCGATTCCCGCGCGTAGAAGAAGTCGTCCTCGTTGACCTCCTTCGCGGTGGTGTGATGGCGAATGAGCACCAGGTCGATGCGCTCGTAGTTGTGCCGCAGAAACAGATAGAGCAGCATGAAGAAACGCTTGGCCAGATCCTTGCGGCTCTGGTCCATCGAGCCCGACACGTCCATCAGGCAGAACATGACGGCCTGCGCCTGCGGTCGCGGCTGCATGATCCGGTTCGAGTAGCGCAGATCGAGCTTCTCGATGTACGGAATCGCTTCGACGCGAGTGCGCAGGTGCGTGATCTCGTGCGCCAGGGCCAGGGCGCGCGGCGACGTATCGCCCTCGCGCGAGACCACGTCGGCGTACTCGGCTTCCAGTTCGCGCAACTGCTTGCGATACGGCGCCGTGAGCGCGATGCGGCGGCCGAGCGAGCTGCGCATCGTACGAATGACGTTGAGGTTCGACGGCGTGCCGTCGATGGAATAGCCCGCGCGAACCTTGCGGAACTCCGGAATCTGCGCGAGCCGGCGCTTGGCGAGGTCCGGCAGGGCCATGTCCTCGAAGAAGAACTTCAGGAACTCCTCGCGCGAGAGGTTGAAGACGAAATCGTCTTCGCCCTCTCCCGAGTCGCTGGCGCGGCTGCCGCCGCCACCCGCGCCCGATGGCGGACGCTCGAAGTTGTCGCCCACCACGAACTCGCGGTTGCCGGGATGCACCATCTCCCGCCGCCCGCCGGGCCCGTGGTGGAACAACGGTTCCGAAATGTCCTTGACCGGGATCGAGACCTGTCCGCTGCCATCGATATCGGTAATCTTGCGCCCACCCACCGCCTTCGCGACCGCGCGACGAATCTGCTCGCGGTAGCGTTTGATGAAACGCTGCTGGTTGATGGCGCTTTTGTTCTTGCCGTTTTGCCGTCTGTCGATGATTGCTGACATAGTGGCCCCGATGGATTACGAGGATTTGCGCACGCGCAGATACCATTCCACGAGCAGGCGAACCTGCTTCGGGGTATAGCCCTTTTCCACCATACGGTTGACGAAGTTCGCGTGCTTTTCCTGATCCTCCTTGGACGACTTCGCGTTGAACGAGATCACCGGCAGCAAGTCCTCGGTCGTGGAGAACATGCGCTTCTCGATGACCGCGCGCAGTTTCTCGTAACTCGTCCAGAGCGGATTCTTGCCCGCGTTGTTGGCGCGCGCGCGCAGGACAAAGTTGACGATCTCGTTGCGGAAGTCCTTCGGGTTGGTAATCCCGGCCGGTTTCTCGACCTTTTCCAGTTCGTCGTTGAGCGCCGTGCGATCGAGAATCTCGCCGGTGTTCGGATCGCGATACTCCTGATCCTGAATCCAGAGATCGGCGAAGTTCACGTAGCGATCGAAAATGTTCTGGCCGTACTCGGAATACGACTCGAGATAGGCCGTCTGGATTTCCTTGCCGATGAACTCGACGAACGGTGCCGTCAGGTATTCCTTGATATAAGCCAGGTATCGCTTCTCGACCTCGCCCGGATACTGTTCGCGCTCGATCTGCTGTTCGAGCACATACAACATGTGCACCGGGTTGGCCGCCACTTCAGTGTTGTCGAAGTTGAACACCTTCGAGAGCACCTTGAAGGCGAAGCGTGTGGACATGCCCGTCATGCCCTCGTCCACGCCGGCGTAGTCGCGGTATTCCTGATACGACTTGGCCTTCGGATCGATGTCCTTGAGGTTCTCGCCGTCGTAGACGCGCACCTTCGAGAAGATGTTCGAGTTCTCCGGCTCCTTCAGTCGCGTGAGCACGGCAAACTGCGCCAGCATCTTGAGCACGTTCGGCGCGCGCGGCGCATTGGCGAGCGAGCTGTTCTTCACGAGCTTCTCGTAGATCTTCACCTCGTCGGTCACGCGCAGGCAGTATGGCACCTTCACGATATAGATCCGGTCGAGGAAAGCTTCGTTGTTCCGGTTGCCCTTGAAGCTCTGCCACTCCGCTTCGTTCGAGTGCGCTAGCACGATGCCGTCGAACGGAATCGCACCGAACCCTTCCGTGCCCTTGTAGTTGCCTTCCTGCGTGGCGGTGAGCAGCGGGTGGAGCACCTTGATCGGCGCCTTGAACATTTCCACGAACTCGAGCAGGCCGCGGTTGGCCAGGCACAGGCCGCCGGAATACGAGTACGCGTCCGGGTCGTCCTGCGGATATTCCTCGAGCTTGCGAATGTCGACCTTGCCGACCAGCGACGAAATGTCCTGGTTGTTTTCGTCTCCCGGTTCGGTCTTGGCAATGGCGATCTGTTGCAGCACCGACGGCCGCACCTTCACCACGCGGAACTTGGTGATATCGCCGTTGAATTCGTTCAGGCGCTTGGTGGCCCACGGCGACGGGATCGTATTGAGATACCGCACCGGAATGCCGAAGTCCTCTTCCAGAATCTTGCCGTCTTCCTCGGGCGAGAACAGACCCAGAGGCGACTCGTGCACCGGCGATCCCTTCAGGCAATAGATGGGCACGTCTTCCATCAGCGCCTTGAGCTTCTCGGCCAGCGACGACTTGCCCCCGCCCGGGGGCCCCAGCAGATACAGGATCTGCTTGCGCTCCTCGAGGCCCTGCGCGGCGTGCTTGAAGAACGAGACGATCTGCTCGATCGTGTCTTCCATGCCGTAGAAGTCACGGAAGGCAGGATAGATCTTGATGATCTTGTTGGAGAACAGCCGCGAGAGTCGCGGGTCGTGGTGCGTGTCGATGAGCTCCGGCTCACCGATGGCGCGCAGCATGCGCTCGGCGGCCGTCGCATATGCCGTCGCATCCTTCTTACAGATCTCCAGGTATTCCTGAATGCTGTATTCCTCTTCCCTGCGTGCTTCGAAACGTGTCGTGTAGTGGCTGAAAATATCCATATGCCTCACCCCCGCTTCATCGGAAAGCATCACAACGCGATGCCCGCCCTGTTACCCAAGACCCGGATGACTGCGCAATGGTTTCGACCTGGCTCACTGCATGCCGGAGCGACGATTGCGAAACCATTCGCACTGTCCCCTCCCTCACATGAACGACTCAAAATCCGTTTAGGTTGACTTTAAACGCGCTACCGAAAATTGCAACCGTTAACTCATCATATGCTCAAAACAAAAAAACTGTCGCTAGATATTTTCCGCATCTCTAGGCCTCCACGATAACCCGCATTCCACAAGGGTTCGGGCACGATCTACGCATTGCGCACGGCCATGCCGTTGCGTCGAAATTCGAGCGTTTTTTCAAGCACCATCCCACGCATTGCGCACTCGGGTTTGCCTGCACGCACCACCGATTTTTCATACGCGCAATTCATTACGGAATCCTATGTATTTGACGGATTTTCCCATGAGCGTCGTATCGTATTCTGCGGAAAAAAGTGAGGGGCCCGACGACGTCGACGAACGCGAAGACGTGGGCGCAAGACGGAGGGCTTTCCTGACGAAGCATCGCGACGGCGCGAGGTCGCGAAGGTCGTGCGGGCGGCGGGTGCGGCACCCGACGGACGCAGGCGGAAAGTCGACGATTGCCGGATGTCTGAACGGGCGAACCTCCTCGGCGAAATCGTACCGGACGGGACGAATCGGCCATGGATGTCGCGCTTCGCGCCCGTGCCTGCCAGAGGTTCCGGCCGGGCCGCGGCACTGCACCATGCCATCGTCGCATCGATACCTTGCATATTGCCGATCTCTGGAATGAAGCGAACAGCGTGCCAGTCGATCGTGCGTGAACTCATGTTACGCCGGTTCGCCGAAATGTGCTGCGTTGATTGTGTAACGCCCTGTGTCGCCCCGGCACTCGCGCGCCATCACCGCTTCCGGTTCATTTCGTGCAATAATGCAACTTTGTTGCATTTATTACACAGTTGCAAACTGTGTCCGGGCATCGCCCGCCGCCTCCATGATTCGTTTTTCCGTTTGGCTATACCGTCTTGCCGGCTGGGAACGCACCGCATTGACATTGCTCGTGCTCCTGCCGCTGTGGGCGCTCGTCTATTGGGCGCTGCTGGGAGTTGCATCGTGATCGGCTGTCAGGATCTTTCGGTGCATTTCGGCGCCAATGCGGCGCTCGAGGGGGTCGACGTCACGTTCGCGCCCGGCGTGCTCTCGGCCGTCGTCGGCCCCAACGGCGGGGGCAAGACGACCTTGCTGCGCGCGCTGGCGGGACTGCAGAAGGCGTCGCGGGGCAGGATCGTGAGCGACGGGCCGGTGGCCTATCTGTCGCAACGACCGGAAACGGACCATCGGTTTCCAATGTGCGTCGAGGAGTACGTGCTCACCGGCACGTGGCGGCGCACCGGCGACGCACGCCGCCTCGGCCGCGACGAATTCGCACGGGCTCACGACGCCCTGGCGCGCGTCGGTCTCGCCGACCGGTGTACCCAGCCGCTGGAAGTCCTGTCCGGGGGGCAATGGCAGCGTGCGCGCTTCGCCCGGCTGATCGTCGAGGACGCGCCGATCGTTTTGCTCGACGAACCGCTGACCGGCATCGACGTACCGTCGGCGGAACTGTTGCTGGCCTTGCTGGATCAATGGCGCAACGAAGGTCGCACGGTGGTGACGGTGCTGCATGACCTGCCACTGGTGCTCGAGCGCTTTGCGCACGTGGCCGTGATGGCCGGCCGGCTGGTCTCGTCGGGTGCGCCGGCGGCGTGTTTGCACGGCGCCTTTCCGTCCGGCGAACGCGTGGCCGGCGGTGCCGCCGTCGCGATGTCCGGCGCGGGCGGCTACACGGCGCGCGCGGCCCGCGCCGCGGCCCCGGATGCGTCGATCATGGCAACGCGGGGAGATCGACGGTGACTGCACTGCTCGATTGGCTGGTCGGCCCGTTCGCCGAATTCGACTTCATGCGGCACGCGCTCGTCGGCAGCCTGGCGCTGTCGATCGGCTGCACGCCGGTCGGCGTCTTCCTGTTGCTTCGCCGCATGAGCCTGATGGGCGACTCGCTCTCGCATGCCGTGCTGCCCGGGGCGGCCGTGGGGTATCTGATCGGTGGCCTGTCGCTGCCGTGGATGGCCGGCGGCGGCATGGTGGCGGGTCTGCTCGTCGCGCTGCTCGCCGGTCTGTCGAGTCGCCGCACGCGGCTCGACGAAGGCGCCTCGTTCGCCGGCTTCTACCTGCTCGCGCTCGCGGGCGGTGTGGTCATCGTGTCGAAGTGGGGCAACAGCGTGGACCTGATGCACCTGCTCTTCGGCTCGGTGCTGGCGGTCGACGACCCGTCGCTGATCCTGGTGGCCGCGATCGCGACAGTGACGTTGTTGTGGTTCGGGTGGCATTATCGCGGTCTCGTGCTCGACAGCGCCGACCCGACGTTCCTCGGCCAGAGCCGCGGCAAGACCGTGATGCGGTATCACCTCGGCTTCACGGTGCTCACGGTCATGAACCTCGTTGCGGGCTTTCAGGCCATGGGCACGCTGATGGCCGTCGGGCTGATGATGCTGCCGGCGGCCACGTCGCGGCTCGTCGCCCGCACGTTGCCGGGCATGCTCCTCGTGGCGTGGCTGATAGCCAGTGCGTCGAGCGTGATCGGCCTGTTGATGTCGTATTACCTGGCCTGCCCTTCCGGGCCGGCCATCGTATTGACGGCGGGAGTCGCCTACCTGGGCGCCCTGCTGATTTCGTCGGGCGGCGCATCCGCTGCGAAGGCCCCGGCGCTTTAAGAGAGGAAAACATGTTCGGATTGGGTAAAACGGGCGGCAAATCGTGGCTGGGCGCAGGGTTCTTCGCCGCAATGGTCGCCCTCGCGCTGAGCCTCGCCAGCCCGGCCCGCGCGCAGGATACGCGCCTGCCCGTGGGCGCGAGCTTCAGCATCCTGGCCGACATCGTGAAGGTGGTCGGCGGCGACCGGGTCGATGTCACGACGCTCGTCGGCCCGGATCAGGACACCCATGTCTACGAACCCACCCCGGCGGACGTGGCGAAAATCTCCGGTACGAAACTCTTCTTCGTCAACGGCCTGGGTTTCGAGGGCTGGCTGCCGCGTCTGATGAAGTCGAGCCACTATCCCGGCACGCTGGTGACCGTGACCAAGGGCCTCAAGCCCCGCACGATGGTCGACGAGGGCCACACGGTATCCGACCCGCACATGTTCCAGGATCCGGAGCGCGTGAAAACGATGGTCGACAACATCGCCGCGGCGCTGTCGCAGGCCGATCCGGCCGGCGCCACGTATTACGCCGATCGCGCCAGGAACTATCGCGGCGCGCTCGACGACCTCATTACCTGGGCGAACAAGCAACTGGCACCGATCGCCGCGTCGCGCCGCGTGGTGCTGACCTCGCATGACGCCTTCGGCTACCTCGGCCAGCGCTTCGGCATCCGGTTCCTCGCACCGGAAGGGGTGTCGACGGAGAGCGAAGCGAGCGCCCGGGACGTGGCCAACCTGATTCGCGTGATCCGCCGCACCGGCATCAAGGCGGTGTTCATGGAAAACATCTCGAACCCGCGCCTGGTGCAGCGCATCGCGCGAGACGCCAGGGTCACGGTCGACGGCAAGCTGTATTCCGACGCCCTGTCGCAGAATCCGGAAGCGTCGACCTACCTTCAGTTGTTCCAGCACAACATTCGCGCGCTGGCCGCGGCGATGAAGGACAACCGCTAGTCCTCGCACGTCCCCGACGGTGCACGCGGTATAATGCGTGCACCACACACCGGCCCCGCCACGGAGGTCCGGACAGGCCGGCCACGCCGGCTTTTGCGTTTGGGCCGCCGCTTTTGTTCCGCGGCCCGGCCCGCCGGCGCGGGCCCAACCCCTGAAACATCAATACGGACGCCCCCAGGTCAACCACTGCGAACGGCGCACACTCAATGGCAAAGAAGATTTACATCAAGACGTTCGGCTGTCAGATGAACGAGTACGACTCCGACAAGATGGCGGACGTGCTCGGCGCAGCCGAAGGCCTCGAAAAGACCGACACCCCCGAAGACGCCGACGTCATTCTGTTCAACACCTGCTCGGTGCGCGAGAAGGCGCAGGAGAAGGTGTTCTCGGATCTGGGCCGCATGCGCGCGCTCAAGGAAATCAAGCCCGACCTGGTGATCGGCGTCGGCGGTTGCGTGGCCAGTCAGGAAGGCGCGGCCATCGTGCAGCGCGCGCCGTACGTCGATGTCGTGTTCGGCCCCCAAACCCTGCACCGCCTGCCGCAAATGCTCGAAGCGCGCCGCTCGACCGGACGCTCGCAGGTCGACATTTCGTTCCCGGAAATCGAGAAGTTCGACCATCTGCCGCCGGCGAAGGTCGAGGGCGCGACCGCCTTCGTCTCGATCATGGAGGGGTGCTCCAAATACTGCAGCTACTGCGTGGTGCCGTACACGCGCGGCGACGAGGTCTCGCGCCCGTTCGACGACGTGCTCACCGAAATCGCCGGTCTGGCCGAACAAGGCGTGCGTGAAATCACCCTGCTCGGCCAGAACGTGAATGCCTACCGCGGCCTGATGGCCGACGGCGAGATCGCGGACTTCGCGCTGCTCATCGAATACGTGGCGGAAGTGCCGGGCATCGAACGCATCCGCTACACGACCAGCCACCCGAAGGAATTCACGCAGCGCCTGATCGACACCTACGCCAGGGTGCCCAAGCTCGTGAGCCATTTGCACCTGCCCGTGCAGCACGGCGCCGACCGCGTGCTGTCGGCCATGAAGCGTGGCTACACGGTGCTCGAGTACAAGTCGATCATTCGCCGCCTGCGCCAGGTGCGACCGGACATGTCGATGTCGTCAGACTTCATCGTCGGCTTCCCGGGCGAGACGGAGGAAGACTTCGACAAGCTCATGGCGATGATTCACGAGATCGGCTACGACACGAGCTTCTCGTTCATCTACAGCCCGCGCCCCGGTACCCCGGCGGCCAACCTGCCCGACGACACGCCGCGCGAGGTCAAGCTGCGGCGCCTGCAACACCTGCAGGCGGTCATCGAGGAGAACGCCGCGCGCATCAGCCAGCGCATGGTCGGTTCGCGCCAGCGCATTCTGGTCGAAGGCGTGTCGCGCAAGGACCCGAACGAGCTGCAAGGCCGCACGGAGAACAACCGCGTGGTGAACTTCCCCGTACCGGAAGCGCAGCGCGCGGCCCTGATCGGCCAGATGACCGACGTTGTGATCACCTTCGCCTACCCGCACTCGCTGCGCGGCGAACTCGTCACCACGCACTGAGCGAAATTTGCGACCATGACCGGACCCGGCCGCATCGGACACGCCACCCAAACGCGGTGCCTGCCCGATGCCGCACGCCGGCGACACCATCGAACGACCTGAACAGGCACCCGACCGGATCATCTTGAAAGCACCCGTCCAAGAATTCACCGCCCCGCGCGACGACAATCGCCGTCTGGCCAACCTTTGCGGCCCGCTCGACGAAAACCTGCGCCAGATCGAACAGGCGCTCGACGTGGCGATTTCCCGCCGCGGGCATCGCTTCTCCGTTCGCGGCAAGAGCGCCGTGATCGCCGCGCAGGCCCTCGAGAGCTTTTACAACCGCGCGACCGAACCCCTGTCCGTCGACGACATCCAGCTCGGCCTCGTGGAAACGCGCCAGGGCCTGGCCCCGACCGTGCGCCATGGCGACGACAACCCCTTCGCCGCGGGCGAAACGCAGGACGGCTCGCCCGTGCTGCACACGCGCCGCAGCGACCTGCATGGCCGCACGCCCGCCCAGCGCGAGTACCTCAAGCAGATCCTCTCGCACGACGTGACGTTCGGCATCGGCCCGGCGGGCACGGGCAAGACCTATCTGGCGGTCGCCTGCGCCGTGGATGCGCTCGAGCGCGACGCCGTCAAGCGCATCGTGCTCACGCGCCCGGCCGTCGAGGCGGGCGAGCGACTGGGCTTTTTGCCCGGCGACCTGGCGCAGAAGGTCGATCCGTACCTGCGTCCGCTTTACGATGCGCTCTACGACCTGCTGGGTTTCGACAAGACCCAGAAGTATTTCGAGAAGCAGATGATCGAGATCGCACCGCTCGCGTACATGCGCGGGCGTACGCTCAACCATGCCTTCATCATTCTGGACGAGGCGCAGAACACCACGCCCGAGCAGATGAAGATGTTCCTCACCCGTATCGGCTTCGGCAGCAAGGCCGTCGTGACCGGCGACACGACGCAGGTCGATCTGCCGCGCGGGCAGAAGAGCGGGCTGATGGAAGCACAGGTGATCCTGAAGAATGTGCGCGGCATTGCCGTGACCCGCTTCACGAGCGTGGACGTGGTGCGTCACCCGCTGGTCGCGCGCATCGTCGAGGCGTACGACGCGCACGCCCAGCACGCCGAGGCCGGTCTCGACCTGCCTGAAGCGCCGGCCGCGCGGTCCTCGCGAGGCAACGCATGAGCACCGCGCGCCACGCGCTCACGCTCACGAGTCAGTTCGTCGCGGGACCGGCGTTCGCCGCACACAAGGCGCTGCTCTCGCGCGCGGCCCTGCGCCGCTGGGTGCAAGCCGCGCTGCTGGCCGATGCCGAACTCACGTTGCGTTTCGTCGACGCCGAGGAAGGTCAGGCGCTCAACCGCGGCTATCGCGGTAAGGACTACGCGACCAACGTACTCACGTTTGCCTACGCGCAGGACGAGAGCGATCCGGTGTCGGGCGACATCGTGCTGTGCTGCCCGGTGGTCGAGCGCGAAGCGAACGAACAGGGAATCGCGCTCGAAGCGCACTACGCGCACCTGATCGTGCACGGCGTGCTCCATGCGCAGGGCTACGACCACGAGGAAGACGACGAGGCGGTGG